>Ga0209425_10001068_pt1 | contig 32339 bp, 30 predicted proteins | sample COG_05_FD_184749 | JGI IMG/M metagenome (GOLD analysis project Ga0209425, IMG submission 184749) | Pelagic Microbial community sample from North Sea - COGITO 998_met_05 (SPAdes) (version 2) | ecosystem: Environmental > Aquatic > Marine > Neritic zone/Coastal water | place: Helgoland, sampling...
CTCCCCCGCCACTAATTGGAGGAAAATGAAAAACCATGTATAGAATACGCACAAGTTTATCCTTTTATTGGATAAGAAAAACTTTATGATGAATTGATTAATTTTGATATAACTAAAAAATGGATTTTATCATCAGGTTTAGTAGTTTCAAATTATGAAAATGAAAATTTAGGAGGTGTTCATTCCTATTATGATGAAAAGCAACAAAATTATGGTTTTCTTTATCCTGAAATTACAGGTTATTTTCTTAGTGCGCTAAATTTTCTGAATAACATTGAAAATAATACAAAATATGTTGAACTATCAAAAAATTCTGCAAATTGGTTAATGTCAATATATAAAAAATATGGTGGAATCATTCAAGGAATTTATGATAACAATAATCAAAAAAAATTTGTTTACTCATTTGATATTGGAATTTGCAGTAACGGAATTTTAGATTGTTACAAATTAACTAAAGAAAATAAATATCTGGATTTTGCTCAAACACTATTGTCTTGGATCACTGATGAGGCAATACAAAATGATGGAAAAATTCAATCAGTCAAAGATCTTGAATCTGATAAATTTTTTGAAGAAAAGAAATATTGGTACAAACAATATGGATGCCTTCATTTAAAGACATCAATGCCATACTTCAAAATGTATCAATTAACAAAAAATGAAGACGATTTAACATTGGGAAAAATAATTCTTGATCAATATTCTTTATTTCAAAAAAATGATGGAAGCATTTCTTTACATGAAAATGATTCGGTTATTCATATTCACTCCTTATGTTATGCATTAGAGGGACTTATTTTTGGATATCATATTACAAAAGAAAAAAATTATTTGAAAATTTGTGAGGATGCTTTAAAATGGTGCTCTTCAAAAATTGAAAATGATGGAAGTATGCATTTATGGTTTAATTCTTCTAATCCTTCCTCAAAAACATCTTATCAAGTTGCACAATTGATTAGATTAATGGTATTATGCGATAAAGCTACAGGGAATGAAATTTTTTATAATGATATTGAAAAATTATTTATTTTTATGAAAAAACTCCATGTTGTTAATGGTTCTCAAAAAATATTGGGTGGTTTTTATGAAGAATTTTACAAGTCATTTTTAAAATGGAAATTACGATATAATGTAAATTCCTGGGGAACTCTTTTTGCATTACAATCAATGTATTTTAAAGAAAATTATGATTCCCTTTCATTTGAGGAATCTGTAGAATATCTTTTTTAATCTTATTTTATATATTTTTGATAGAGTTCTAATTCTTTCCTTTCCATTGAATCACCTCCAATCAATTTTGTAATTTTAAGTGATTTTGAGATCAATTTCTCTTTATATTCCGAGTCTGAAATAATTTTTTTAAAAGTCTTAGAAAATTCTTGTGGATCATTTTCTACAAACACAATTGCTTCATCAGTAATTTCTGAAAATGAATCTGAATGTTTTGTTGTAACAACTGGAAGACCACATGCCATAGATTCTAAAAATGGTATGGGAATTCCATCTAAATTCTCTAATGGTAATGCAAAAATATCTGCAGATCTGTAATATTGAGCTAATTCTTCATTGGGAATTTTTTTTATAATTTTCACTTTTGATTTTAGATTATTGTGTTTAATTGTATTGTTAATATTTTCTAATTCAGGTCCATCCCCAATTATTAATAATTCAACATCCAGTTCTTTTATTGATTTTATTAGTGGAATTCTATTTTTCTGTTCAATTAACCTTCCAACTGAAATAATTACTGGTTTTTTAGATATAAATTTTTTCGTTATATTAGTTGAAAATTTTTCTAAATCAATTTTGTTATAAATTACTTCTATATTTCGTGCATTCATTTGTTTTGCATATGGAACAATAAATTCGTAGACACAAATAACAGAATCTGCATTCTTTAATGAAAATTTTTCTAATTTCTTTGCCAAATATTTTAATTTTAAAAATTTAAAATAATTACCCTGTTTTTTTTCTAAATTTGTTTGTTGTAAATAATTAGTGTGTAATGAAATAATTACTGGAACATTAAGTTTATTTCCAATTTTTGTTGCTAACCATCCTTGAATTCTGGGATTGAATGATCTAATTATGACTGGATTAATTTCACTAATCTTTGTCATAATTTTTCCTTCAAATGACTTGTAATTTGTTAAATTCACTTTTCCAAAATTATGTATGATTAATTTTGCATTACCAGCTAATTTTTGAACTTTCTCTGCCTCAATTTCTTTGTCAAATAATGAAATTATGTGAATTTCTTCAAACCAGTTTTCTGGATTGAAATATCTTTCTTTTATTTCCCCTTTATTGTAATAGTCTAATAATGCATCATTTGGAAATACTACTATTTTTTTTCTCATAATTTTTCTTTAATTATTTTATAATAAAATAATCTGTCTACATATTTTTTATTTTTTTTAAATAATGTATGTTATATACAAAGAATTTTTTTATAATTAGATAATGACAGAATCAGAATTCAAACGGATAAAACAAAAAATTAAAAAAATTGATGCTGTACGATGGTGGGGTGATGATTTTGATGTTAGATTTTATCTTGTTTCTAAAGTAAAAAGAATTCATCACCAAACTATTCTTGACGTTGGCGGAGGAATAGGAATAATTTCTTCGGAATTAAATTCAAATAATTTTCGAATAAATATAGACCTATCATTTTCTGATCTATTAACTTGCAAAAATAAAGTTGATCGTAATATTGAAACTATTTGTGCATCTATGAGTAATTTACCTTTTGTTGAAGGAACATTTGATTCTGTAATATGTGCTAATATTTTAGAAGTAGCTAAATCTCAAGATATAAAAATGAATAATGTTAAAATTACAAATTCGGTAAAAATATTTCCTATGGTAAATAACGTTCTATCAAATCTTAATAATGTCTTAAAAAATAATGGTTTGCTTTACATTACAACTCCTAATAATGCATATTTTCAAGGAAATAAAATGTCATATTATGAGTTAAAATACGCTTTAAATCATATTTTTTTAAATTATAAAATTTATTTTTATAATACTTTTAAAAAATTGAGTAAAACAAACCGAAAACTCAATTTTGCAAATATCTTTCCAAAAATTATGGGAAAAATAATGGATGACCAAAGTATTATGAAAAAATTACTAAAAAAGGATGAGGGAAATGACAAGTATAGTGTTTGGTTTTATGTGGAAGCAACAAAATCAATTAATTAAAAATTAAATTATTTTGTAGACATTTTTACTAGAATCGATTATATGGTTTAAAATTTTAATACTCTTATGCGTGGGGCAATATTTGGTTATTGGAAATTAACAAAAAAATATGGACTTGTAAAAGCAATTAAATTTTTTTACTCTTGGTATTATGGTCAACACAAACAGAAAGGAATTGATCTTGGAATGGAACGTATTGTTGATGGCAAAAATGGTTGTCAACTTCATTTAATTCCAAATGATGTTGGAATATCTTTAGAATTAACTAGATTTGGCATTCATGAACCAGTTACTACTGAAATAATTAAAGACAAAATCAAAGAAGGTATGATTTGTTTAGATTGTGGTGGAAATATTGGATATTATGCAACTCTTGAAAGTAAATTAGTTGGAAAAACTGGAAAAGTTATTGCCATAGAACCATCTCCTGTTAATCTAAAATATCTTGAAAAAAATCTCAAATTACAAGGACAAAATAATTATGAAGTCCATAATTTAGCATGCGGAAATACTGATGAAGACATTACATTTGTGATTCGTGATATTTCGAATATGTGTCGTGTTGCAAATGAAGGTGAAGTGGAATCTGGAGATAAAAAATTTGTTAAAATTCCTGTTAAAAAATTAGATACATTTCTATCTGAAAAGCAACTTCCTAGATTAGATCTTTTACGTATGGATATTGAAGGAAGTGAATTAAGACTTTTTGAAGGCGCAATTGAAACAATAAGAAAATACAAACCTATGATCCAAATGGAATTGCATCCAGGACATCTTGGACCTGATAATACTCGAAAAGTTCTTCAATTTTTAAAAAATGAAGGATATGAATTTTCTACATTCATGATTGGATATCTTGATACTCCATTAGTAGGAACAAAAAGAGATATTAAAAATTATAAAATTAATGATCTACTAAAAATGATTGATAATAATTCTCATCCGAGAAATATCTTATTATTAATTGAGAATAAAGACAAATAATTTTATTTTCTAATAATTTCTTTAATAACTGCTTTGAAAAGTTTTCTAGTTCGACTATCAATCAAGTATGTTAATCCTAGATAACCTCCAATTGCTATGGCAAAATAAATTATAAATTGTGGTAAAAATTCAAAAATACTAATTTTGTAAACTAAGAATTCTTCCATAATTAAATATGTTAATCCAAATGTAACAATTGAAGATAAAATATATTTCATGATCGGTACTAGATTAATTTTTGTTTTTAGATGTTTATGGGTTAGAGTATAGAGATACACTGTTAGTGGAATCCTAGATACCAATGAAACAATTGCCCAATAAAAAATTAATTCTATTTTATTTTCTACATCAAAAGCAAATAAAATTAGAACTAATACTACCATTCCTAAATATGCACTACGTTGAATTAATCTAATTGTAGGTAAATAAAAAAGTCGACTTTTTAGATATTCTTTTACTGTAGCTTTTTCATTAATATCCACTTTTTCTGTTCCTTCAAGTGCGGATTCAAAAAGTCCATTTAATGTTTGAAAAAATACTGTAATTGACAATACTATGACAATAGATGAAGCAATTTCATATAATGGGTTTAGAATGAATAATCCTGGCCTTGCAAAAACTATTGACATGCAAACTAATGGAAATGAAAAATATAATGTTCTGATAATATTGTCTTGTAACAACTCAATTTTTCCTCCACCCAATAACTTTCCATAAATGGGGCCGCTAATTTGATCTGCATGTGCAACAACTTTTGAGATTGCATTTGCAGCAGTCCAATATGCTAAATCTGCAATAGAACCTCCAATTAAGGTGAATGCTACTACATCCAAATTCATTATTTTATTGGAAATTTTTGGATATGTTGGAATCCAGAATCTTTTCAACCAACTTTTCAAAAATTTTACATTAAAATTTTCCTTTAATTTTTCTTTTACAAAAATTGTTAATATGATAATTGTGGACAACGTTGCAAAAGAAGTAGTAAAAATAGCTCCAACAAGTCCCCATTCTAAAAAATAAATTAATAATAGTCCTACAGGTATTTTTACAATTTCAAAAGCTAAAATTCCATATGATCTAATCTCTGGCTTATATCCCATTGAAATTGATTGTAGTGATGCTCTAAAATATGCAAGAGGAATTAAAATGACTCCTACAAATAATAAATCATAATCAACTTCTATTTGTTTTTCAAATAATGTGATCATAATTATATATCCAAAAATTGCAACTGTTGAAAATAATCCTGTTGATAATACTGCAGTTTTTCCACTTTCTTTACCTCTTGCAATTTCTCTAGTTGCCCAATGATTGATAATTGGCTCAAAAATTAACATATATCCTGTCATAGCTCCAATAATGCCCCAAGTACCAAATTCTTCTTGAGTTAATTGTCTTGTTACAATAATTGTAAAAATTAATCCTGTTAATACACTAACTATACTTATTGCAAAAGCAATTAGTCCTGAATATGTGACGCGTATGCTAGACATTAGATTCTCATTTGATTATTATGCCAAGGCCTATTAATTGAACCGTATTAAGTCTGTGAAATTTATTAATCATATTACTTATTTTACAAACTTAAATTTATTGAAAAGAATTTCTGTCTACAAATTAATTTAATTTCTGAGAATCACCTGTTATATTGTGTATTAAATTATGAAAAATATGATTACAGTTGAATCAAATTTTGAGCCTGATCAAAATTGGAATGCTAGATTACTTGAATCTGGATTAGGAACAATTTTTCAAACAAAAGAACGTGGAATTTTTGAATCTGCAAAACATAAAATTATTTATTTAATATTTCGAGATGAAAATTATACAATAGTTGCACAAAATATAATTAAAGTGTCTGAACGTTTTACCGATAAAAATCGAAAAGATAAATTATTTAATAAAATTCCAACGTCCAGAAAAAAACTCTATTCTTGGGTCTATGGTCCTGTAATATTTAAAAAAGAAAGATCTAAAGAAATTTTTCATGCATTTAAGCAATTTTTAATATCAGAAAAATGTGCCATTAGTGGTTGGACTAATATTTTATTTCCTGGAGATCCTCAATCATTATCCTCTAATTATGAAATTTTATCATGGGGAACCTTGTTAATTGATTTGTCTCAATCTAAAGAAATTGTTTATCAAAATATATCTAAACACAGTGGAAGAAAGAATATTGAACGTTCAATTAAACGTGGTGTTATTGTTGAGGAAATCAATGAAAAATCTTTACTTGAATATTCAAATTTAATTAATGAAATGAAAAATAATGACATGAATGACAAAAGTCAATTTGAAAATTTACTTCGTAGATGGAAAACTTACAAACCTATGGGGTATTCTGGATTTTTAGCAAGAAAAGATGAACACGTTATTGGAGGTCTATTATTTTCATATGTTAATGGTCATATTTTGGAAGCTGGAGTTGCTAGATCTAAAATAGATAAATTAAATCATTATTATTCACAGGATCTAATAAAATGGAAAATTATTGAATGGGGAATTGAACACGGTCAGAAATTTTATGATTTAGCTGGCTTCAATCCTAATCCCGTATCTGAGAAAGAACAAGGAATACTTCGATATAAAGAAAAATGGGGTGGAATTCCTTATTATTTTCATAGAATTACTGAAAAGCCAGGATTATTCTCTAAACTTAATTGAACCAATTAAGATTTTGATTTAACAATTTTTCTGTTTTTTTTACATCCTCAATGTAAATTTTTTTTAAGAATTCTCTATCTTCAATTGTTATTTCTGGTCTATCTCTATTAGGTCTCATCAAATCAATTATTTGTTCTCTAGAATTTTTTGAAAATATTCTTTTACCAATTGTTGTTAAAATTTTATTACTCAAAATTGGTTCTAAGTATTGTCTTTTTCTAATTTTATATGATCCATGAATTTCTTTTTTGATGCCACTCATTTTTGATAAACCTAAAAATTTTAACACTTCGTTAACTACTTCTTCAATATTATTTCTAAATTCTTCAGAAATTATAATTTTAACATTTTCTTTTCCAAAAGTTTCTTGATATTTTTTTATTTGTTCAAAATAGAATCCTGCAAATAGATAACTATCAGAAATTTCATCTTTTTTTAATTTTTCAAAATCCTTTCTAATAGAATCTGAAAAAGATATTTTTAGACCATGTTTAACTAAACCCCAATAACCTGAAAATGCTCTTTCTACTGGATTACGTATAATAATAATGATTTTTGCATTAGGATTTTTTTCGTAAATTAATTCTGCAGATTTAGGGTCACTCAGATATGATGCAGTTGCTTCTCCTAGAAATATTTCATCTTTTGATTCTTTGAATAAATCCAAATATTCTTTTTCATTTCTTATAGGATTACTTTTTTTATCTTCATTAGGAACCATTATTGGACAAAAAAAATATGGTTCTTTTCTAGGAGACATAAATATTTCTGGATGCTGATTCAAGTATTCATAAAGGGAATGTGTCCCAGCTTTGGGTGCACCTACAATAAACAAATTTGGCCACTTATTCATGAATTCACCCAAAAATTTACCATTTTACCAATTTAATCATTAATTCCTCGAGCCTTTAATTTTTGAGCATCAATTTCATCAATTTCAATATTTTCTAACCAATTTTTTTTAATTGGTTTTTCTGAGGGTGCAAATCTTAACTGAAGAATGTCTCTCTGATGTCCTAATTTTGGTGTTCCAGCTTTATGTAAGCAAACCTCAGTATTTCCTAAATATGCTGTACCTAATTCTCCAATTCCTTTAAAGACATAATTTTCATCTTCAAGAATTTCTTCAGATAAATTATAATTTTTTCTATTTCCGAACCCCATTTTTATTAATTTTTTAGTTCTATTTTGTGAAACTATGTGAAACGGTCCATCTTCTTCAGTAACATCTGATAAATTGATAAATAATTTTGTAAAATCTGTTCTTCTATTATCACAATGCCAAAAATTTGAAAACATCTCTTGATTTTTAGATAACTCCTCTGGAACTCCATAATTTCTCCAACTCTCTACACGATTTACTTTAAAATTACCATGATAATATTCTTCTAAAATATTAATAATTTCATCTGTAAGAATATGAGATATTTCGGGAATATCTTTTTCTGGATTTTTTAGATTTCGCATATATGTTTTACCTTGAAATTCAGAACCAATTTTTGAAAATTTATCATCTTCAATTATCAATTCAAATCTATCTTTAATTTTTTTAATAATTTCTTTTTTAATTGGCTGTCCCAGTTTTAGAAATTGTTGTTTCTCAAACTCTGAGGATTTAGATTTTAATTTCATTCCTTTCAAATTATTTTCTAACCCTGCTAAATTTCCAAATAAAGTTTTACCTGCATCTCTGTCAATTTTTCTTTTTATACTGCCAACAGAAACTTTTTTTAAATTCATAAGTTTTAATCAAAATTCATAAATTTAAAAGTATGTCCAAATGACTTAGCTTATGCTTAATAGATATGAATTTCATCCTTTTCTTTTTTCATTATTGCCTATTCTTTTTCTTTACCAATTCAATATTCATGAAATAAGAGCTGATCACGTAATTGTCCCGATTTTTGCTTCTTTGGGTATAGTTTTAGTAAGCTGGTTAATTCTTAGATTTTTTACTGGTAAATTAAAATCTGGCTTATTTTTGTCTTGGTTTCTAATTTTATTTTCTGTACATGGAAATATTCATATCGTTTTACTAAACTATCAAAATGAAATATTACAATTACTTGGAAGAAATATTATTCTAGGACCTATATTTTTGGGTATTTTTATAACTGGTATTATTTACATCCGAAAAATTAAATCGCTTCCTGATACAACATCTATTGCAAATGTAATGGGAATTACAATTGTAGGATTTCTTTCTGTAAGTATGCTGGTTTATTTTGTTGAAAATCCTGTAGATTTGAAAGCAGCTGAATATTTTGACATCCCTATTATTTTATCTGATGTACAAAATAAACCCGATGTTTATGTTTTCATTTTGGATGAATATGCAGGAAAAGATCAACTTAGATTTGATTTCAACTATGATTTAACTCCATTTGAAAATGAATTGTCAAAACGTGGATTTTTTATTCCAGAAAAAAGTTATAGTAATTACCCAAATACTGCAAATTCAGAGCCATCCTTTATGAATATGCAATATTTGGATTTTCTTACAGATGAACTTGGACCAGATTCTAAGGATTTACGAATAAATCATAAAATTAAAGATAGCAATAATGTCATGAAAATTTTTAAAAATAATGGATATAAAATTACCAACTTTTATGCTGGAATGGGTGCAACAGGTGATTCTCTATTAGTTGATAAACAAAATTGTAATTATGGTACAATAAATGATGATCTAAGGAAAAATTTTGTTAACACGTATTTTCCAGTTTCATATTTTAATGAATATTTTTTGTTAACTCATCAATGGGAAAAATTAGATTGTACAATTAACACTATTTTGAATTTTGAAAATGATTTAGAAAAACCAGATTATGTTCATGCCCATCTTAAATTACCGCATGCACCATATATCTTTGATCAGAATGGAAAACGAGTAAATTATCCTCATCCTGAGGACATGGAAAAATCATTAGAAAAAGTTGCTTATTTGGATCAATTAATTTTTACAAATAAAAAAATGTTAGAACTAATTGATTCAATACAACAACGTTCACCAGAATCAGTAATAATGGTTTTCTCAGACCATGGATTTAGGTCTGAAATAAATTTTGAGAATCCTACAAATATTGATTATGTGAGAGGATTCAATACGATTACTTATCTTTATTTTCCAGATAAAGACACATCTCTTCCTTCAGAAATAACTGCTGTAAATATTTACAGAATCTTCTTTAATGAGTATTTTGATGCTAATTATAAGCTATTGGAAGATAAACATTTTTGGTATGTTGCAGACCGACCATTTGATTTTACTCTGGTAAATAATAATTTTAAAAAATAATTTTTTTCTTCAACATAATTTTCATTAATTATCTGACATAATCTGCTACATTTTTTGTTTCATCTGAAAATACAATCCCTATAGTTCTTAGCAATGTGATGTTTTGATTTTTTGAAAATTCAACCAATTTATTTATGTAAAATGAAAATTTATCACTTGATATGTTTGATTTGATTAAATTTGAATACAGATCATCATGATCTAACATAATAACACGTTCATCATAATCTAGTTTTTTAATTATTTTTTCAATATTATCTACACCTCTATGACTTTCAATTTTTGGAACAACAGTTATTGTTTTAGGAACTAATTTTATGTATTGATCAAGATCTTCCTCTTTTTCAACATTTGAAACTGCAAGATATCTAATATTATCAAATTTTTCTAAAATTATAATGATGTCATTTAGTGTGTATTTGTTATTTGGAGGTTTTGTTCTATTTATTGGCAAGTCCACGAAGATTGAATGCTCTTTGTGTTTTTCAACTAGAGTTACTAATTCTTTAATATCATTTACCCAAGCAAGATTGATTCTATAAACTGAATTTTCTGGTATTGGTATTTCGTAATTAGATAAATTTTGTGAAATTAGAATCATTTTTTTCTATTGACAATTTTTCAACTGATTATTTAATTCTTTTATATACTCAGCTCCAATTTTAGCTGATTTACCTATATTGTAGATTGTTTCATTACAAATTTTTTCAATTTCATCTGATGACATATAACTATTATTTTTAAGAAAAATTGGAATTTCTTCTAGATCATTCGGTGAAAATATTTTTCCTATTTTACTTCTAATTGAAAATTCAATTGGTTCAAAACTGATATCTTTGTAATTTTCATTTAAAATTTTTTGTGGGACATCAATAAAAATTACTGGTCTCTTAAATGTAAATGCATATTCAAATGAAATTCCTGACCAATCTGAAATTAGACATTTTGAATTATGAAATGATTCCTTTGAAATTATTCCTTCTTCAAAAATAAAATTATTATTCTTTTCAAATTTTTTAATTATTTTATTTATTAATTTGGGTGAGTCTCTTAATATTCTAAAATGTGGTCTTAATAGAACTTTAAAATTAAATTTTAATAATATTTCAATTAATTCAATTCCACATATTTCTAATAAATTATTTTTTCCGTATGTTGGAGTAATTATTATTAAATCACTATAATCTGTTTTTTTAAAATTATCTTTTTCTTGTATTAATGTATCTAATCTACCATATCCATATTCTATCAATTTTTTCGGTTTTAATCCGTATATCTTTTCTGTTTCTAAAATTTCTTTCATATGATGTGGACCTACACAAAATATTGTATCATAATTATCTACTGCACCTTTTCGTAAATATGAATGAATACTAAATATCGAATGAAATAGATATACATAATGTACTGGAAACACTTTGGATTTTTTTATGTGAAAACTATTCAAATCTGGCATATCCATAATCAATATCTTAGCTTTTAATGTTAGAAAGAATTTAGTGCGAACTAAACCATCACCAATATAAAATGAATGAATATTTTTATTTTTTTTACATAGATATGGATCATTTTTCACAGACGTTACGTAACATACCTGCATATCCATTTTTTCAGTAAGTTCTGAAATTAATAATTTAAAATGATTTATTGATGCTTTATTCTCTGCATAGAAAACTATTGAACGTTCATTGTCTGATATTTCTTGAAATTTGTTAAATTCCTTCCATTCATCACCTGAAAAAAATTTTAAAAATTTCATACATACTAATTTTTTATTCCTTAATTTTATTTCTATATCTAATTGATTGCCATTTTGTCTTTATATACATGGATAAACCAACTAATGCCCCTAATATTGTTGCTAAAATAGCGCTTGTACTTCCAGGGTCAATATAAAGAAAAGAAGAACTATCCATGTTTAAAATTGTTAAATTTATCTATTTATATTTTAAATGAACTTTATTAGTCTAGAATTTAAAAATTTGAAGTATAAGATAATGAAGCAAAAAATTCTTGTTTATGGTAAAAAATCCATATCAAATTCTACTCGTCTCTTTGTATCTGCCCAAGATTTTGAAATTCCTCATGGTTATGACTACAAAGATGCAATAATTGAATTAGAAAGAATCTCTACCTGTAAAATTCTTGATAAAGATTTTTTAGAACACTTTGAATTCTCAAATATTTCTTTATGGTGGTTTATTTATCAAAATTTAATTCCAAAATATAAACAAAAAATAAATTTTATAATAAAATTTTCAAAATTACTCGATGAATTTAATCCCGATACTGTTGAATTATTAGATGATTTTAACAATTTTAATTTAATTAAACAAATTTGTAATAATAAAAAAATTAAATTTAATTTCTCAAAAATCAATTATTTAAAATTCATTAGTAAACAAAAATTAAAATTACAAACTCAAAAAATTCGTTTTGAAAAAATTACAAAAAATAAAATTGATCAAAGAAAATCTTTTAAAAATAACATATCTACTAAAATTTCTAATTCTCTATTTTTTGTAGTACCTACATCTTACAGACGAGATATATATAATTTCAAAAATCAATTATCAGAGCGTAATGATTTTCTTGTTAGTGATATAGTTAATTTATTAAATTCTAAAGAAAAAATTTCTTATACTGATATAGATTATACTTTCAAAGGTGATTTTTCTATACTTAGAGAAAGATTAAACGAAAATAAAAATTGGTTTCCTTTAGAAGATTTATTAGAAGATAATTCTAATCTTATCAGAAAATTTCTAGAACAATATGAAAAATTAATTTTAGATAAAAATTTTCAAAATTTATTTCAATTTAATAATGTATTTTTATGGTCATCTTTGGAATCTTTTTTTAAAGAAATGTCTTATGCTCCAAATCTACCATTTTACATAAATTTACTCTATTCTCTAGAAAAATTTTTTCACAATAATGTGCCTAAAGCAATTTTTTTACCATATGAAACTGGTACAATTGCATTAGCATTTATTATAATTTGTAAAAAATTAAAAATTAAAACAATTGGAATTCAACATGGACATATCTATGAATACAATCCAATGTATAGTTTTAAAAATTTTTTAACTGAAACAAATACTCTTGGATTTCCAATTCCTGATCAATTACTATTGTTTGGTAATCATGTAAAACAACAAATGATTAACTATGGTTATCCCAAATCAAATTTAATTTCCTTTGGGAATCCTTCATTTTTTAATTTAGAACAAATAAAATCTTCTTTGAATCAAGATTCCATTTACAAAAAATATCATATACCAAAAAATAAAAAAATAATTTTATTTGCAACTGGAAAACTTCAACCTTTTTACTCTGGGCATGGAATTTATGATTATGATGTACAAATCTGGGAAAACTTGCTTAATAATTTTAAATTAATGGATGATGTATTTTTAATCTTAAAACCTCATCCATCAGAAAAAAATATTGAGATTTATCAAAAATTAATTAAAAAATACGATTCAAATAATTCTTTAATTATTAATGGAAATCTAAAAGAATTATTATCCATCACTACAATTACAATTTCCGTCTTCTCAAGCGTTATGATCGATTCATTATGTTTTCAAAAACCTGTTATACGAGTAAAATTTGATGATGACAAACATCCAATTTTTGATTCATCTTCTTCAATAATTTCAACCGATCTTTTATTGTTAAAAAATAATATAATGAAAATATTTGAATCAAAAGAATTTAGAAACTCATTATCCCAAAATATTGCAAAATTTGTAAATGAACATTATGGAATTCCAGAAACTAATCCTGAGAAAATTCTTACTAAATTATTAGAGTAAAATTTTTGTAAATACTTTATTAATTCCCTTACTTGAGAATCATTGTGACTATTTTATCAAATAAACATGTGACAATAATCGCTGAAATGGCTAATGCACATGAAGGTAATTTTTTGAAAGCTAAGAAAATAATTGCTGCAGCAGCAGATGCTAATGCAGATATTATAAAATTTCAAAAATTTACTGCCAATGAACTTCTTACAAAAGATCATGAAAACTTTGATGAATTTAAAAAACTTGAAATGAGTAATTTAGAATGGAAAAAAATTATCAAATTATCAAAGCAAAAAAATCTTAAGGTGATATTTGATGTTTTTAGTATTAAAACTGCAAAGGAGGTTTTAGGTTTTAGTAATGTTGATGGAATTAAAATTCATACATCTGATACTATAAACCCCAAATTGTTAAAATTTTTATCAAATCAAAAAATATCCATTCTTTTATCAACAGGTGGTTCAACATTTAACGAGATTGATGAAGCAATAAAAATTCTAAACAAAACTCCTAAAGAAATTATTTTACTACATGGTTTTCAATCTTACCCAACAAAATTAAAAGAAACAAATTTACTTAGACTAAACCAACTTAGAAAAAAATTTCAAAAACCTATAGGACTCATGGATCATATTTCAGGTGATTCTGATATGTCTATTATGATTCCTTTAATTGCTGTAGGGATGGGAGTAAATATTATTGAAAAACATATCACTTTAGATCGTTCAAAAAAAGAAACTGATTATTATTCATCATTAAATCCTAATGAATTTAAAAAAATGGTGTCATTAATTCGAGAAACTGAAATATCTTTGGGTTCATCACAACCAATATTTTCTAAAGAAGAATTAAAATATCGAATGAATCATAGAAAAAATCCTATCTTAAAATCATCTATTAAAAAAGGAACTATACTTCATGAAAAATTATTTGATTATAAGAGAACTAAAACAAAAATTAATTCGGTACCCTTTTTTGAATATGAAAATAAAAAAATATCTAAAAATTTGGTATCAGGCACTCCTTTAACATCAAATCTTTTGGAAAATCATCATAGAGTTGCTGCAGTAATAGCTTGTAGGGTTGATTCTGAACGTTTGTATGCAAAACCGATGCAATTACTTGATACCCATCCAATTTTGGAATTATTAATAGAGCAAATAAAATCTTCAAAGTTAATTGATGAAATAATTTTGGCAATAAGTGAAAAACCTGGAAATGAAATTTTTGTAGAATTTGCATTAAGAAATAATATTAAATTTGTAATTGGAGATGATGAGGATGTTTTAGATCGATTAGTTTTAGGTGCCGAATATGTTAATTGTAATATTATATTTCGGGTCACATCAGAAAATCCTTTTATTTATTGGGAAGGAATTGATCTTGCAATTAAAAAACACATTGATGGAAAATATGATTTTTCATTCATTAATGGTCTTCCAATTGGAACCTCTTTTGAATTAATTAATTATGATGCATTAAAAAAATCTCATAAAAATGGTAAAGATAAACATCGAAGCGAATTATGCTCATTGTATATCTTCGAAAATAAAAAATTTTTCAAAATCAATACTATTCAAGCTCCACAAATGTTACATCGACCAAATTTTCGATTAACTGTTGATACTCCTGAAGATCTTATGGTTGCACGATTAATTTATAAAAAATTAGGAAAAAATCTGAAACCAATCCCATTGAGCAAAATTATTCAATATTTGGATAAAAATAAATTTCTCTTAGACATAAATTCTGAAATTCCTCTAGGGGTTACAAGAATATGGTCTTAATTTTAAAATTAATTTGTTGATGATAGTTTATTTATTTTCTCAGAAACTCTGTCAATTCCATGTAATAGATCAGCTTTTTTCATATTTTCAACAAAAAGCTTCCTATTTTTTACATCTGTCATTTTATTAAAATTAAATAGGATTTTTTTTGAGTCTAACTTTAATGGGGAATTTATATGATATCCACTTTTTGAATATCTAACAAAAGAATGTTGTTTCTCTCTTTGATTTACTGCAATTGATATCATGGGAATTTCCATGGCAGCTAATTCAAAAACTGTTCTTCCATTTGAGGTAATTGCAAAATCACAATCTTTTACATATTTTGAAATATTATCTGTTTTTTCAATAATATTGATTTTATATCCATCAGAATTCATTTTATCACCAATCTTTTTGATTTCTTTTTTATGTGAATAACCTAATCCCAAAATAAAATTAAATTGAATGCTAGTTAATTTAAGATCATTGATAATTTTTATCATATTTTTTGTTTTGTTTGTAGGATCAGTTCCACCAAATGTAATTACAATCTTTTTTACATTTTTGTAAACTCTTTTATTTTTTGATTTTCTAAATTCTGATCTAACACAGGCATATTTATGACTAAAAAATTCTTTTTTGGATGATGATGAATAATAAATTGGATTAAATACAAGATTAGCATATTTTCTACCTCTACCAAGATCTTCAAAGTTAATTAGCAAAGTATTGAATTTTTTTAAAAATTTCATATAAGAAACTGTTGTATTTAATAAATCATTAAATATTAAATGTGGTTCAAATTTTTCAATAATTTTTTTTAATTCATCTTTTTTTGAAAAACACTTCACATTGAATTTTTCTTTTTTAAATTTTTCAATACCTAAACTTTTTTTTGTTCTCATAACAATTAAAACATCATCTTTTTTGAAACGCTCTAATACTGTTAACATATTATACACATGACCTAATCCAATTAATTTACTACCATCTACTCTAACTAAAATTCGTCTTTTACTCATTTTCTTAATTTTCTAAATCACTTTCTTGAATTGGTATGTCTTCTTCAATATCTTTAATAATTCTTTTACCAATAATTTTTTCAATATTTTTTGGTGCTATTCCTGTGCCTGGCCTTTTAATATCTAGTAATTCTCTAGTAAGTGTTGTTCCTTTTGGAATCTTTTTTACTGAAACTATACTTCTTCTAGCAAATTTCACTGCTTCTGATTCTATCTCAAACCCTTTTCTTTCTTTATTGCCTTTTGATTTTTCAATTAATTGTAATTTTTTTACCATTTCTCTAAATTCTTCTTGATTAAGTGATAAACGATGATCTCTACTTGTTGTTAATTTTGTATCAAATGTAAAATGTTTTTCAATACATTTTGCACCATACAAAGCTGAAAAAACAGGAATATCTACTCCAATAGTATGATCTGAATATCCTATAACACAATCTGAAAATTTATTTGTCATCGTTTTAATCATCTCAAGATTTGCATCTTCTACTGGTGTTGGATATGACGTCATACAATGCATTAAGATAACACTATGATTCCCTTGATTTTTAATAGTTTCAACTGCATCTATAATATCTTCATCAGATGCCATTCCCGTAGATATGAAAATTGGTATGTTCTTTGCTGCAACTTTTTTAATTAGAGGGATATGTGTAATATCTGCAGAAGCAATTTTGAATGCTTCCACTCCTAAAGAATATAGTAAATCTACACTATCTTCATCAAAAGGAGTAGAAAAACAAGTGATTTCCTTTTTTTCTGCATAATTGAAAATTTCTAGCCAATCTGATTTCTTTAGAGTATCTAATTTACTGAATACATCAAATTGAGTTTCTCCTTTAATTCCATCATCCCAATATTTTGGAGCTGTTTTTGTAACAAGTTTAGAAGCAGTATATGTTTGAAATTTAATACTATCTGCTTTTGCATTTGCTGCAGCATCAATCAATTTGAATGCTTTTTCTAATTCTCCTTCGTGATTTGCTCCTGCTTCTGCAATAGTATAACAAGGGTTTTTTTGACCAATTTTTTTGTTTCCTATTTTAATTTCTCTCATAATTGAACTTTCAACTATCTGCTCTATAAAAATTTCAATTTACTAAATTTGTCTAAATATTGTTTTAAATAATAATAATATCGTGTAATCAAATAGTTGTTGAAATGAATTTACAAAATCATTATAGTCCTATTTTGATACATTTAAGTGAATTTTTATTTTCTAATTATCAAAAATCTAATTTATCTAGAGGTGTTCTAAATTAACAAATCTTGTTAAAGTAGGTCCATTAATTGTAAAAATAATTGGAAATAATGAATTATGTGACTTAATTCAAGAGGAACTATGTGATAAAATTACTGAAGATATAGAACCTGACATTGAACTAAATTTAGATTCTGAATCATTCTTTAAATCCTATAAACCAACACATTATTCCGGAAAAGACACAATGAATTTTAATAAATCTGAATATTTTGTTGGGTATTTAGAATACTTGAACTATATAGTAAAACATCCATTTTCTTCTAAAAAATTATCTTTACACATACAATTAAAACAACAAAGTATTTCTTTTCGTGCTAAAAAAAAGATTCTCTCTCTGAAAAAAGTTGAATTTTCAAACTTGAATCGATTGATTAAAAGTTTTATTTTATCCTATGCTGTATTTTGGAATGTTTATCAATTAAGTTTACTAAAAAAAAATTTTTCATTCATTCATGGTTCCTCATTTCAAAAAGATCAAAATGGATTTTTATTAACTGGAACTGGCGGAAGTGGAAAAACAAGTATTGGTATGGAATTATTAAAACAAAAAGGAATTAGATATTTATCAGAAGATTTTGCAATTATTGGTTCAGATGGAAATTCCTACTATAATCCAAAATCTATTTCACTATATAGAACAGACATAAATGAAGGAGATTCTATTACTGGTCAAGCGATTGAAAATCTTTCACCAGAATTAAAAAGAAAATGGAAATTATTAACTTCTGTTTCTTCACAAAATCAGTTAGTAAAAATTCCGCCATCCATATTATTTGATAAAGAAAAAATTGGTTCAGTATGTAAATTAGATAAATTATTTTATCTTACAAGAGAAAATTGTACTACTATTTCGTTTAATGAATTATCCTCAGACGAATTTGTAGAACGTTCAATTCAGGCTTCATTAGTAGAGATGAAATTTCTCAATGAAGTTCTTAAACGCATTACTGCCAATTCTCCTTTAACGTATGCATACAAATCTGATTTTCAAATTTCTGAGGAAATGAAAAATATTTATGAAAAAGCAATCACTGATTCAAATTGTTATATTGTGCATATTCCTAAGAAAGAGTCTGCTAAAAATGTTGTAAGTTATCTTATTGATAAAAATTTAATTGATGTTTAAATGAACAATTTAATTCTAAAAGATTTATGTGAAAAATTCGGTTATTCTTTTATTGAATTTTTACATCAAAATTTTGATAAAGATACATCTGTGTCAAAAATAATAAATAATAAAACAAGTCAGTTTTCTATTCTAAAAATTTTAGGCCCTAATTCAAATGATGATGTAAAAATTGCATTTTTAAATGAAATCGAATTTTACAAAAGAAATTCTTCACTTTGTGCCCCAAAAATGTTATTTTCAGGTGAGAATTTTTTAATTATTGAATTTTTTCCTAGTGTTTCACTTAGAGAATTTATAGAATCAAATTTTTTTCAAAATAATTTTGATGATAATAAATTTAATGAATTAATTGAAAATATTTCTAATGTTTTGGATCAGTTTTTCAAAATTGAAAATCAAATTTTTATAGCTAAAGAAAATCAGATTCAACTTATTTCTAATACTTTATTTGATCGCATTGGAAATTTAATTTCAAGTGGCCCCGAATTTACTAAATCATCGAAATTTGAGCAGTTTGTCATAAGACAATTTTTTAAATTTTCATCTCGAAAATTAAAAAGTAATATTGAAAAAATTGTAATAAATTTAATTTCAAATGATGTTATGGTCATGAATGATATTGGACACTATGATCTTCACAGTGAAAATGTCTTAGTTGGTAAAACTTGTAAAATTATTGATTTTGGGAATTATAAAAAACCTGGAATTTGGATTTCTGATTTATTGTATTTTTATTCAACTATTTATGCTTCTTTTTCTTCAAATGAGGTTTACCAAAAACAAATTTCAGAATTGGCTTTTTCATACATCTGTAGTATTGAACCAGCATTAAAAAAAATAAATATTTCTGAATTAGTTAATTTATTTTGTTTTGCAGCAGATAGTAATTCTAGATTTCGTATTGCAAATGGAGGTTTAAAATTTTTTAAATTACTCAAATTTGTTATGACTGTTTATAATTTTAAAATTTAATCATTCATGTTTTTTCATTTCATTTAAATGAAAATCCATTGATTTATGTTTTTGACTAAACATCTCATCTCTTGAAACTAGTTGTTTGACTGGATTAAATTTGGTTCTCCATAATTTATGATATCCTCTTTTCATAATAGAAGTGGGTCTAAGTGCAGTAAAATGAAATCTAATTACAAATCTTTCCATTTCATTTTCTATTTGACCAGCAGTATGTGCACCTATTGGATTGAATGCAATTAATGTACCTGCTTTTCCATAAATGCTTTCTGCATTAAGTAATTCTTCATCAGGAATACCAAATGTTGGAAAAGTATCTCCTGTGTGACGTTTGTACATTAATCGATAGAATCCTTCTCTGTGTGAACCAATATTGTACTTTAATGCACCATTCTGTGCTGTTACATCATTTAGATAAATGTAAAATTTGACTGATGTTTGAGGATCTTGGTGCCATGCACCATTGAAATCAATTTTATTCACATCTTTGTGTATGTACACTAATGGAACAATAAATGGATAAGGACCAAAAAAATCTTCTGCAACATATGTAAAAAATTCACTTTTTGGTAATGATGTGGTCATAGGGAATTTACTTTTATCTAGTGAGTTGATTGTTGCTTTTTGTAAAATTGATTTATTTTTTTCAAGTCTTGAATTTGTTTTTTTATTAAGTAATTCTGTTGCTTCTGATTTTAGTTTTTTTAATTCATCTTGATTAAAATAATCTTCAATTACTGCAATTCCATATTTTGCTAAACTATTCGTGATATCCCCTTTTTCAAAATTATTAGAAAATCTATAACTAAACCTATTTTCATTACATACTTCCATATGATATCTTCTCCATACTTAGTTATAAAATTAAAGTTAATTTGAAATTTTAAAAATTTGTATTAAATTTGTAGACAAAAAGATATTTGTATGATTAATTAATTTTAATTGCATGATTTTGAAAATCTTTATTTTTAATAAATTAAAACATTTGTGATGAATATGAAACCCAAAGCACTAGTCTGGTTAGATAAAAATTTTATAATTTATGGAATTACTAATAGACTACAAAAAAAACTTGATTTTGATAAATTTGCTATTGTAGATGGAAATTTGTCTCAAAAACTTTTTTTTGATAATCAGACAATCATACCTTTTCAAAAACAATGGTATTTTGCAGATAATGTGGAGGTAAATAATGTTAAGCCTAATCTAGAGTATCTATCTAAATTTGAAAAAAAATTTAAAATTAATTTGTGGGAACTTGTTTATTCTGATAGATTATTTTATCCAAAATATAATAAATACTTTGAATTTAGTAAAAATCAAATTCTATCTCTTTTAGAACAAGAATGTAAATTATTTGAAAAAATAATTGATGAAATCAAACCTGATTTTCTACTGATAAATATGATAGTTTACCATCATGCATTTCTTTTATATAAAATGTTTAAAAAATTACAAATTCCTGTTTTTACAATAGAACCCACACACTTTGATAGTAAATGGGAGGTACGAGAAGAAGTTGATCAATTAATTGATATGGAACTTTTTCACAATTTACCTTTAAAAAATCAACGAACTCAAAAACAATTATTAACTTTTTTAAAAAATTACAAGCCTGAAATTCATGGTGAAAAAAATCAAACAAGAAACAAGAACTCAAAAATCAATAAAATTAATGCAGCTATAAAATTTTTTACAAATGAAAAAGAGAATAAAGAAAAACATTATGCATATTTTGGACAATCCAAATCTAATGTATTAACAAAAGGTACTGCAACTTTACATAATATTAAAAAAAGAAAAAATGAATCTTTCTTAGAAGAATCTTCTATCTTAAAAATTCCTTCTGATATAAAATTCATTTATTATCCATTAACTTTAGAACCTGAAAGAATGATGATTATGGGTGCACCATACTATACAAACCAAATTTCCATAATTGAAAATATTGCAAAATCTATTCCTATAGATCATTTATTGTATGTTAAGGAACACCCTGCAATGATTGCACTTGGATGGCGAGAATCTACATTTTATCAACAAATAATTGATTTTACTAATGTAAAATTGATTCATCCTTCTGTTTCACATGATAGTTTAATTCAAAATTCGTCATTAGTAATTACATTACGTGGAACTGCTGGTTTGGAAGCTGCATTTTATGACAAGCCTTCGATATGTTTTAGTAAAAATTCCGGATATTCAGAATTATCTTCTGTAAACGTTATTTCTAATATGGAAGATTTACCTAACATTTTACCAAAATGGATGAATGAAAAAGTAGATTTTAATGAATTAAATAAATATGTTAATTATATAGAAAATACAACTTTTGACTTTTATCATGTAGATTTTACATCTGAACTTTCTAAAAAATTTAATTATGAATCCGGATTCTTAAATAATGTAAGTATCTCTTCAAATAATATGAGCAAATTTTTAGATGAGTATAGTGAAATGTTTGAAAATGCTGCATCAATGTATTTCAAAAAAATTACTAAAAAAATTGATTTTGATAAGAGTTTTTCTTAATAAATGATTTTTCATTAGTGAAATTGATATATGCTTTAACTTGAAATTAAATAATATGAAATATTGTAAAAAATGTTTAATGCCAGATACTAGGCCTGGTATAATATTTGAAAATGAAATTTGCAGTGGTTGTATAAATTATGAAAAACAAAAAAGTACTGATTGGAATCAAAGAATGAATGAATTCAAAACTTTATGTGATAAACATAGAGGGAAAAATGGGAAAAGTTATGATTGTGCCATTGCTATTTCTGGTGGTAAAGACTCACATTTTCAGACTTATTATATAAAAGAAGTAATGAAAATGAATCCTGTCTTATTTTCTGTAGGAAATTTAGATTGGACAGAAACAGGAAGAAGAAATTTGGAAAATATTTCTGAAGCATTTGGATGTGATATTATTACTTTTGAACCTAATCGAAAAATTGCAAAATATCTTTTTAGAAAAGCATTTGAAGAATTAGGTTCTCCAACTTGGTATATTGACTCATTGATCTATTCATTTCCAGTAAATATGGCAATGAAATTAGGAATTAAACTACTTGTTTATGGAGAAGATATCAATTATACATATGGTGGAAAACATAATGTTGAAACTCCTTATGCATTACATCAAAGTGATAATGATGTTGTAAAACCAGTTTGGGATATTTGGTTTAAAGATGGAATGATTAGCGAATCTGACTTAGAATCTGCAAGACAACCAGATCCCCTAAAAATTAAGGAATCTGGTTTAGAATCAATTTATTTAAGTTACTTTGTATCTTGGAATTCTTTTCATAATTTTCAAGTTGCTTCAAAATGGGGTTTTAGACATTTGGGTCATGAATATGAGCGTGAGGGCTCAATTGATAATTACGATCAAATTGATTCAATTCCTTATTTATTGAATCCATACTTAAAATATCCAAAATATGGGCATTCTATAGCTACTGACAATGCTTCTCGTTTAATTCGTTATGGATTAAAAACTCGAGAGGAAATGATTCCTATTGTGGAAGAAATAGATGGAAAATTAGATCAAGGAATCATTGATAAATTTTGTAATTTCACAGGACTCAGTAAAATTGAATTTTGGAAAATTATGGATAAATGGTATAATGAAGAATTATTTGAACAAGATAAAGATGGCATCTGGCATCCTAAGTTTAAAATTGGATTTGGATTAAACAGTTAATCATATTTTTGAAACTTTCTCTTTTAATTTCCAATCGTTTCCTTCTTTATTCCAAATAATTGGTCTCCTAAACTTATCTATGATTTCATTCAATTTTTTTAAATTAAGATTTAGGTATTCTAATGAATCCTTTAGGTATTTTTTTGGAAATTCATCATCATATTTATGAACTAATTCTACCCCTTCATCTCTAGTAATAATTTCATCCCTTATTTGATGTGCTGCATCAGAAGTGGCTCTACCAATCCCAAATTTTATGAATGCCATATAATAATGAAAACAATCTGTTTTATCATCTAAACTTGCAAAGCTAGTGTAAGTTCCCTCACTTCTTCCTGATGGTTCTGGTTTGAATCCTAAATGTTCTGATGCAATTTTATAATGTAATTCTGGTTTCCAATCTTGATAATAACTAAAATAATGTGCTTCAATACCTTTTGATTTAATTTCATTTAATCCCGGTGCTTTATAGAATTGTAAATGTTCATCTGTTAAACCATGTTTTTTCCAATATTCTGGAGGTAAATTAGTCATATCTGTTTCTTCAATAAAATCCCATTGTAATTTTGGTTCATTGTAATGATCTATAGCCCCTCCATATTCTACATCTCCTGCTTCACCAAACATAATGAATGGAATGTTATATTTTATAGCAATTTGAGATGGAAAATTTAATTGTCCATAAATAAATGGTAAAAAATTATCTCCAAATTCTTCAAGTGCTAACCGAGATAATTTTTTATGAATTTCTCCATTTGGTGTAGCTAATATATTATCAAATCCTGATTGAATAAATTTTAATAAATTTTCAGTTCCAATCTCAGTAGGTAATGCTGATGCCCATGTTACTGTAAGTGGATGCATTCCATATTTCTTTTTTAAAATATATGCAACATAACTGCTATCTTTTCCTCCACTTCCTGGAACAATTACATCCCAACTTCCATCTTTACTTCTAAATTTATCACATAAATTTTCTAATTCTTTTTCTTTTTTATCCCAATCAATTACTTTTCTTTTAAATTCAGTCCATAAACATGCTGAACATATGCCATTTTGATTAAATGTAATTCTTGGTCTTTGATTTGATACAACACATCTGTTGCAATAAACAATTTTTTCATCTGGATTAATTTTTTTTAAATTTTTAAATAATTCTGGTTTTGAATCTGCCAATTTTTAAACATTAAAATTCTTTACCTACTATTTATAATGTTTTAATATATATTATATCCACGGTTAATCTAACAAATGTTCAGGTATGACAGAATGGATTATCCCTCTTTATAAAATCTATACTGATGATGAGGATGTTAATTTAATCACAAAAATTGTTAAGCGTGGAAATAATTGGGCTATAGGACCTGAGATTGAAGAATTTGAAAATGCTATTAAAAATTATATTGATGTCGATTATTGTCTTACGTTAAACTCAGGAACTTCGGCATTACATGCAGCTTTTTTAGCTTATGGGTTGGGACCTCAAAATGATATTGTAGTTCCTTCTTTTTCTTTTATTTCAACAGCAAATTCTGTATCTTTTGTAGGTGCTAATCCTATTTTTGCAGATATTGAAGAAAGTACTTATGGATTAGATCCCGAATTACTTTCTAATTACATTACACCAAATACAAAAGCAATTGTTCCAATGGATTATGGTGGACTTCCATGCAGAATTAATGAAATTAATCAGGTAGCAAAAAATAATGATGTATTAGTCATTGAAGATTCTGCAGAAGCATTAGGTTCAACTATTGATGGAAAAAAAGTTGGTTCTTTTTCAGATTCATCAATATTTAGTTTTTGTGGAAATAAAGTTCTTACAACGGGAGAAGGTGGTGCAGTTGTTACTAATGATAAAAAAATTTATGAAAAAATTAAATTAATTCGTTCACATGGTAGAATGGATTCAAAACGATATTTTGATAACGTTGAACAATCCCAATATCTTGAATTAGGTTATAATTGGAGAATGTCATCTATAACTGCTGCTTTGGGAATTTCTCAAATACAAAAATTAGATAAAATTATTTCAATGAGACAAAATAATGCAGATGTAATCTCAAAAGCAATCTCTAAATTTCCAGAGATTACTTTACCTTTATCTCCTGATGGCTTTAAAAATATTTATCAAATGTATTCTATAAGATTAAGTAATAAAAATATACGAGATGAATTACATAATTTTCTTACAACTAAAAAAATTTTTTCTAAAGTTTATTTTCCACCTATACATTTAACTGATTTTTATAAAAATAAATTTGGAACCACTAGTAATCAATTACCTGTAACTGAAAAAATTTCAAATGAAATTCTTACTTTACCATTATATCCAAATATGACATCTGAAGAAAAATCTTACCTCACTAATTCAATTTGTGAATTTTTTGAAAGTAAAATTACATAAATTTTGGCTTTATTATCCACATATCTTTTCTTTCATCAGATATCTTTTTTTCATCTGAAGTTATTAGAATTTCTTCTATTTTTTCACCTGGTCTTTTTCCAATAACTTTGTGTTTTTTAGAATATTTTAGTGCAAGTTTTTTGATATTATGTGATTCCATTTTTGGCACAAATATTTCTCCATTTTTTGTTAACGGAATACATTGAAGTACAAAATTAACGGCATCATCTAAATGAAAGAAATATCTGTTCATTAAAGGATCTGTGATTGATAATGGCTTATTGCTTTTCATTTCTTCATCCCATACTTCAAATACATTTCCTCTACTTTCTATCACATTTCCAAATCTAACTGTGGCAAATTTTGTTGGTTTTAGATATGTACCTGCCCAAGATGTTAATTTTTCTGTTAATTGTTTAGTGCTACCGTATAGAGTTCTTGGCTCTGCAGCTTTATCAGTACTAATTGTAATGAATTTTTTTGGTTTATTTTTCATAGATGTTTTAATTAGATTAACTGTTCCATTGATATTCACATCAATAGTTTCTATTGGATTATATTCTGAAATTTCAATATTCTTTATTGCTGCAACATGTAAAATTATATCTGCACCATTTGTTGCCATTTCTATTCTATCTTTGTCTAAAATACTACCAAGCAGAGGTCTTAATCTCTGATCTGAAATTGAACGTTTCAGTCTAAATAAAGCATGTTCATCTATATCTAAAACTCTTACAGATTTAACAGAATATTTTAAGATCTCTTTGACAAGGCCAGTTCCCACACTTCCTGCACCTCCAGTAATTAGAACTATGGAGTTTTTTAGTTCATGTTCTAATTTTTTATTTGTAGGTATTTTTCTTTTCATTTAAATCAACAATGATTTTAATTACTAAAATATTACTCTATTCATAAATTATCAAAGTTTTTCTATCCTATGATTAATCTTAATCTATGAACATTCTTGCAATTATTCCTGCTAGGAGTGGTTCAAAGCGTTTACCTTCTAAAAATTTTTTAAAATTAGGTGGTTCGCCATTAATTAGCTATACAATTAATTCTGCAAAAAAATCTAAATTGATTAATAAAATATTTGTAAGTACTGATAGTAAAGAAGTTGTTAAAATCTGTAAATCACATGGAATAGATATTCCAATTTTAAGACCAAAAAAACTTGCAGAAGATAAAACATCTTCAATTTCTGTAATAAAACATGTTTTATTATATTTACAAAAAAATGAAAATTATGAACCAGATATTATATTACTTCTTCAACCTACTTCTCCTTTTAGGACTACTCAAATAATCGATAAATCAATTCAATTATTAAAAAAATCTAAAGCAAATAGTGTAATTTCAGTAAAAAAAATTAATTCTCCTTTAAATTACTCTTTTCATTATAAAAATAAAATGTTAATTCCTTATCAAAAATTATCTAAAACTAATTCTTCTAATAAAAATTTAGATTTATTTTTCCCTACAGGCTCTGTCTATACGTTTTGGAATAAAACATTAAAAAATTTTGATTCAATTTATGGTAATAAAATTTTACCAATATTTTCTAAATCTCCTGAATCAATTGATATTGATGATATTTTTGATCTATTTGTTTCTGAAATGATTTTATTACATTGGAAAATTTTTAAACGAAAACATCCCAATTCAAAAATTACCGTTTGATTTTTTCAATTTGATGAATCACATTAACAATTTCTTCTAATTCATTAAAATCAAAGCTTACATTATTATCAATGAATTTTTGTGATTTATTTGATGTTATGTGCACTTCAATTATTTTTGCACCTAGTATTGTTGCTGTAATTGGTATTATTGATTGGGGGTTGTGGTTTGAATACCCATCAAACTTTTTTATTATTGAAAAATCTACATCCTCTAATTTACTAGGATATTTAGGAACACAATACAACCATTTAATTTTTGGATCTGAATAGTAATTTGATTTATTAGGATTAGTCTGTGAACTGATAATTATCTCTTTTCCTGTTTTATAGATAGTTTCAAACAGTTTTGATTTTTGATTATTAACAATTAATCTTCCATCAAATTCTCTAATTTTAAATCTCTTTACAAATGGATTTAAAAAATTTATAGCTTCATGATACATTGGTGTACAAAACCATTCAATCCCAACTGTTTTAGCAATTTTATTAATTTCTTCCACATTATTTTGTGAAATTGTAGATTTCATTAGGCGTGATTTTTGAGGATGATCTTTGATCATTTCTTCAGTAAAAGATTGAAACTTTACTGCATTACACCCCGATTTTTTAGAGGCTAATAACATTTTTTTAAGTAATTCAAAATCTCCGTCCCAATTCACTCCAATTTCTGCTATTACAAAAACCAATAATCAGTACTAGTTTTTTTGAAATATAAACTCCGTGAATTTTTTAAAAATTTAAAATGAGATGAAATTAGATATATGTATGAAAAGAAAAATTAGTATTACTACTGGTACGAGAGCTGATTATGGTATACTTAAACCTGTAATACAAGAAATTAAAAATAGTAAAAATCTTGATTTCCATCTTATTGTTACTGGAATGCATTTGCATAATAAATTTGGAAAAACTATTGATGAAATTAAATCTGATGGATATAAAATTTCATCAATAGTTAAAACTGATCTTAGTAATGATTCACTAATTAGTAATTCACTAAATTTAGGAAACAGTATTATTGATTTTTCGAAAGTTTTTAAAAAAATTAAACCTGATATTAATTTAGTTTTAGGTGATAGAGATGAAATGCTATCTTCTTCTTTAGCAGCTTCACACATGAATATTCCAAATGCACATATTCATGGAGGAGATAAATCTAAAGGTACTATTGATGAGTATAATCGTCATGCTATTACAAAAATATCAAATATTCATTTTGCAGCAACAATAAAAAGTAAAAATAGAATTATTAAAATGGGTGAAAACCCAAAATATGTATTTTTAACTGGTTCTCCTAGTATTGATGAAGTTATTTCGAATAAATTTGTCAAACCTAATAATCTTGATTTAGATTTAATACAAAAATCTATTTTACTTGTACATCATTCTCAAACAACTGAACCATTACAAAGTGAAAAAGAAATTCTTAAAATATTAACTATAATAAAATCACTTAAAAAACAAGTAATTGCAATATCTCCAAATTCTGATTATGGAAACGAGAAAATCTTTAAAGCATTAAAAAGATTTTCAAAAAATTATAATTTTATAAAATTATACAAAAGTCTCCCTAGAAATCAATATCTATATTTATTAAAAAACTGTGATATGCTTATAGGAAATTCTAGTAGTGGAATTATAGAAGGGAGTTATTTTGAAATACCTGTTATTAACATTGGAATTCGCCAAATGAATAGGGATATGGATAAAACTATAATAAATCTAAAAAATCCATCAGCAATTTCTCTTAAAAAAGCTATTTTAAAATCTGAAAATAATAAAAAACTTAAAAAACAAAAAATCTATGGAAAAGGTAATTCATCAAAAATAATTATACGAATACTTGAGAAAATTAATCTTAATAATCAATTAATTCAAAAACAATTATCATATTAAATAAAATGGAAGAAATAAAAAAAACAAATTGGGAAAAACCAATAATTGAGCATAGTAAGCTTACAAAGTATAATTATATAGTCCAATATCCAGAAAACCTTGATTTAGGAAAAAATTTTGATATTGGTACCTTTTCATACATAAATTGTAAAAATCATGTGAGTATCGGTGATGATGTAGAAATAGGATCCCATTGTTCAATTTACTCTGATTCTACTATTGATAATAAAAGTGGATCAGTAGTCTTGGAAAAAAATTGTAAAATTGGAACTCATAGTACGATAATGCCTGGAGTGACAATTGGTGAAAATTCTATAATTGGATCTTATTCTTTTGTTACTAAAAATATTCCAAAAAACGAAATTTGGGTTGGAATTCCGGCATATTTTAAAAAATCTCTTGACAAATAATTTTACATGGTTGAATTAAAAATGAAATTAATTTTTTCTAATTTTTATTTTTGTCTAAAAAATAGATTTATTTAAATGAAAAATGTCAGTTTTGTTATAATGGAATATGAAGACTGGCAGCAATGGGGTAAAGATCCTGAACCTGAAAGTAGACACAACATCAAACGAGTTGAAGGTAATCTGTCTGACATGGAAAGTACAAAACAATTGGTATCATTAATTTCTACAGTTTATGAACCTGATATGAAAATTCTTGATGTTGGTTGTAATGTTGGTCATTATCTAACTGGCCTTAGAAAGAAATATCCTAATCTAAAATATACTGGTGCAGATGCATATGATTATTACATTAGTCAAGCCCAAAATGCGTTTAAAAATGATAAAAATGCTAATTTCTATGTAAAAGATATTTTTCAACCTATATTTCCTGATGAGCCATTTGATATAGTGTATAGCTGCAATGTATTATTACATTTACCAGATTTCCGTAAACCTATGATTAATTTATTGCAAAGTACAAAACAAACTTGTTTTATTCGAACATTACTGGGTGAATATACAAATATTGTAAAATCACCAACGGCAGATACGTATGATGAGGATGGAAATCCTTTAGATTATTGGTATCTCAATACATGGAAAAAAGATTATTTTCTAGATTTTATACATCAATTAGGTTGGAAAACAGAAGTTATCACTGACAAATTTGATCCAAAACCAATTCAAAATGAGTATGAACATGTTAAAAATAAAACTGATGTAAGTACTAGAATGTTAGGTGATGTTCAAGTTATGGAAAATGTTATCTGTAATTGGACTTGGATTAAAATAACTAAGATTTAATTTTATTGATTTATTTTTTGAATATTTTCAAGATTTTTTTAAAATAATATCTTCATTTAATTTTATTTTTACAAAATTAATTGCATTTACTGGTGTAGGATTAATATTTAATAAAACTGATTTGTATATTGTAGCAAAATCTAATAAATAAATTAAATTTATTAATTTTGAAATTATATTACCATTTACAGAATTAATTTCAATATAATTGATATTTTTATCATCAAAAAATTTTTTTATAATTTGCCATCTTTGTTTAGTTTTAACATAATCATCAGTACCTTGAATTAAAATTGGTTTCACATTTGTTTCTCTATCCCATGATACAATTCCATTATGACAACTTTCTATAATATCTTCTGTAATTCCATGCATTTTGGTATTTTCTTGTAATGAATTTTTAAATCTTATTGCTGCAGCTTGTAATCCTGATGGATAATATATCAAAGGTATCCCTGAAATTAAATTTGCAATTTCTATTGCTGGATTTTTATCATTTAAATTATTAGATGAAATTTTGTTCCTACATTTTTCTAATTCTTCTAATGAATTATTAACATCATTTTTTTCTATTGGTAAAAATGATTCTAAGACCTTTAGTATTGAAAATAAACAAATAGGAAATGATGCACGTGGAGAATGTATCATTGATATTTTTCTATGATTGAGTTTTTTATCTTCACAATATTCTTGCATTTTTCCACCATCTGAAAATGCAAGAATTTTACATTTAATTTCATAGGCATTTTTTAAAACACTAAGAGTTTCTTCAGTATTTCCAGATAGACTTGTAGTAACCACTAAACTTTTGACATCCACTGTTTTTGGTAACAGATAGCCTTTTACCACTTCCACATGAATATTTGTTTTAGATAAAATTGCAGAAAAAATATCTCCGATAATACCTGAACCTCCCATCCCTGCAAATACAATATGTGAAATTTCTCCAAAATTTATATCTGAAAAATTTGTTTCATAATTTTTACGAGCAATTTCTGGCCATTTATCATACACTTTATACATTCCTTGAGAATCAATTTTTTCTAATAATTCTAAATCAAACAATAATATGTATAATATTTTTGATGATATAACAGTTCAATTTACTAATGATTAATTATTTTAAATATGGATGAAATTATTTGATTTTATGAACGAAAATATCGTTATAGATTCTTCTCTGAGAACTGTTGAATGGAAAGATAATAAAGTAATAATGATTGAACAAACAAAATTACCAAATGAATTAATTTTTG
>Ga0209425_10001071_pt1 | contig 32281 bp, 24 predicted proteins | sample COG_05_FD_184749 | JGI IMG/M metagenome (GOLD analysis project Ga0209425, IMG submission 184749) | Pelagic Microbial community sample from North Sea - COGITO 998_met_05 (SPAdes) (version 2) | ecosystem: Environmental > Aquatic > Marine > Neritic zone/Coastal water | place: Helgoland, sampling...
ATAAAAAACACCAACTTCATTATTTAAATTTTCAATAGTGTCTTTAAAAAGTGAATTCATGCTCTCACCAGGAAACTCAACTATGCTTTTCTTAATTATATTTTGTTTTATATCCTTTTCCAATAAGATTTTAAAAAGTTCGACTGTGGCTAAAGCATCTCCACTAGCTCTATGCCTATCTTTTAATGGAATTCCAAGACTTCTTGAGAGTCTTCCTAATTTATAAGATTCTTGATCTGGAAGTAATTCTTGAGATAGTATAACAGTACACAATGACTTCATGGAAAATTCATATCCAAGTCTTTTAAATTCTAATTGTAAGATTCTATAATCAAATTGGGCATTGTGAGCAACTAATATTGAATCTGAGGTTATTTCTACTACTCTTTTAGCTATCTCATGAAATTTTGGAGCTGTTTTAACCATTTTTGAGGTTATACCAGTAAGTTTTTCTACATATGGGTGAATATCCCTTTGAGGGTTAACCAGGCTTATAAATTGATCTTTAATTGAAGTTCCGTCAAATTTATACGCTGCAACTTCAATTATTGACTCTTCATTAAACTTTCCTCCAGTACTTTCTATATCAACGATTGTATACATTAATAATTTCTTTTTCCAAAAATTCTACTTCCAACTCTTATCATATTTGATCCATTTTGAATAGCTAATAAATAATCATCACTCATTCCAATTGAAAGAATTTTAAAATTTGAATCAATAGTTTTCATTTTTTTAAATAGTTTTTCTAATTCTTTAAACTCGGTGTTTATAAGTTCTTTATCATCTGTAAACGTTGCCATACCCATTAACCCTAGGATATTAATATTATTAAGTTTTTTTACTTCATCGTAAAAAGAATCTAGCTCATCAATATTTAATCCAAATTTTGTTTCTTCCTTTGATATTTTAATCTGAATTAAACAATCAATTGATTTATCATGTTTTTTTCCATTTTTATCAATCTCATTTGCTAATGATAATCTATCAAGAGAATGAATTAAAGAAATAAATTCTGAAATGTATTTTACTTTATTTTTTTGAAGATGGCCAATCATATGCCATTCAATGTCTTTGGGTAATTTATTGAATTTATCTACAATTTCTTGAACTCTGTTTTCACCAAATTTTTTCTGACCTTGATTATAGGCTTCGTTAATATCCTCAATACTTCTTGTCTTAGATACAGCAATTAATTCCGCTTTATCTTTTATTTCGTTATTGATTATTGAGATTTGTTGTTTTATACTCATAATTGACTCATTATCTCTTCTGCAACTTCAAGAGCTCTAAGACCATCATTTAAACTTACTTTTGATTCTGATTTATTCTTAATAGAATATAGGAAATCATTTAGCTCAGCTTCAATAGAGTTGATTTCTTCTATTTCAGGTGTTTCAAAAAATATTACTTTTTCCTCACCGATGTTATTCTTTATTACTAATGATTCTTCGCTGTCATTGCTATTTTTATCTCTGATTTTCACAACCTGAAAGTTTTTTTCCAAGAAATTTATTGAAACATATGCATCTTCTTGAAAAACTCTAGTTTTTCTCATTTTCTTTAGTGAGATTCTACTAGAAGTTAGATTAGCTATACAGCCATTCTCAAATTCAATTCTAGCATTAGCAATATCAGGTGTTGAGCTAATTATTGATACTCCTGAAGCATCAATTTTTTTTACTTTAGATTTATTAATATTTAATATAATATCTATGTCATGAATCATTAAATCCATTATGACTGAAACATCAGTTCCTCTTGGATTAAAATCAGATAATCTGTGAGACTCTATAAATTTCGGTTTGTTAATAAATTCTCTACATGAAATGAAAGCCTGGTTATATCTCTCGACAAATCCCACTTGACCAATTATATTTTTCTCTTCAGCAAGTTTTTTAATTATTCTGGCTTCTTTAGAGTTAGTAGTCAATGGTTTTTCAACAAAAATATGAACACCTTTTTGTATACATTTTTGTGCAATTTCAAAATGAGTAGTTGTAGGAGACACAATCACAGCAGCATCAATAGAGTTTATTAATGCATTCAGCTCTTTAAAGAAAACATAACCTTTTTCTGAGGCTAATTTTTCTGAATTAGATACATCAGTATCATGAAACCCAACAAGGTCAAAATCTGAAGTGCTAAGTATATTGAGATGTATCTTTCCAAGATGACCAGCTCCAATTACACCAACCTTTATCATTTGATAAAAATACAATCTTCTTTTGGAATTATCGAGTATTAATTTAATATTAGTGGGAGTGGAAGATAACTTCAAGTTTAAAGGTAGAAGAAGAATACTTGCTTTAGAGCTAGAGAAAAAAGGTATAACTGATAACAAGATTCTTGATTCTATTAAGAATATACCTAGACATTTATTTGTAGATCCAGGACTCTCAGAACAGGCATATTTAGATAAGGCTTTACCAATAGAAAATAATCAAACAATTTCACAGCCTTTTACTGTTGCACTGCAAACCCAACTCTTAGATTTGAATGAAGGATATAAAGTACTTGAAATAGGAACTGGTTCAGGTTATCAAACTTCAATTCTAAATCATCTTAAACTTGATATTTACACAATTGAGAGGAATCACAATTTATTTAGAACAACAACTAAGCTCTTTAATAAATTAAAAATTTTTCCAAAGAAATTTGTCTATGGTGATGGGTATAATGGGTTAAAAGATGATTCACCTTTTGATGGAATAATAGTAACAGCTGGATCTCCAATAGTTCCAAAAAAATTACTATCACAATTAAAAGTAGGAGGGAAGATGATTATCCCAATTGGTGTTGAAACTCAAACTATGACTAGGATTACTAGGGTTGGTGAAAGTGAATTTAAGAAAGAGACTTATGGTAATTTTAAATTTGTACCAATGCTAGAGAATAAAGATTAAGTATTAAAATCTTTCTTAATTCTTTTTAATGTTATTTTACTTTCTCTGTCTTTTATTACATCTCGTTTATCGAATTCTCTTTTACCTTTTGCAACAGAAACATTCAATTTTGCCATTCCTTTTTTGCTCAGGAATAAGGAAGTGGCAACAACTGTAATACCAACATCTATTACTTGTTTTTCAATTTTTTTTAATTCTTGTCTGTTCAAAAGTAATTTTCGTCTTCTTTTTGGATCATAGTTTGTCTCACTTGAATTTTCATAGAGGTCAATGTGCATATTAACTACAAACAGTTCGTCACCCTCAAATTCACAATATGCATTATTTAAAGACGCCTTAGAATTTCTAATGGATTTAATCTCATTACCAGTTAAAACTATCCCACACGTATACTTATCCAGTAAGGAATAATCATACTTTGCTTTCTTGTTATTTATATTAACTGAACTATTCATTTTACAAAATTACAAATTTGATTAAGTTCTGTAGCAATTATTTTTCTGTTTATCTTTTTTATAATTTTGTTTTTATGAAAGACTTAAACATTAGGATAAAACAGAAATTTAATGAAGTGATTCCGTTTGATGAAAAAGGGACTACTTGGGCAGCATTTCTTAATATATTAATTACATCAAAAGAACCAGAAGATGTAATGAAATATTTGGGGGTTTATGAAGCTGAAGAAATTGATGCAATGATTGATGATTTAAGTTTGTTTACAGAGATTAGAATAGATTTACTTGAGGATATGATGTGGGGAAAGTCTTGATTTTTTTTTAAGTTATCAATACTGATTTTGTTTTTTAATCGTTGTGACATAAATTTATTACATGGTAATAATAAGAAAAGCTCTGCCTTCAGATTTAAACTGTTTAGTTAGAATATTTACTTTAAATATTCCAAAATATTTTCATGAAAAAGAATTGCGTGACTTTAAAAAATATTTTAACTCAAATAATATTGAAACATATTTTATTATTGAATCTGAAGGTAAAATATTTGGAGCATCAGGCTATGCTTATGAAAATAAACAAACAGCAAGAGTATGTTGGGTTTTTGTTGACCCTAATCATCACAGTAACGGTTTAGGAAAAAAACTAGTTAATCATTGTATAGATATTTTGAAAAGAGATAATCAGTTAAATGTTATTGAACTTGAAACTTCTAATCTTACATATAAATTTTATGAAAAATTAAATTTTAAAATTCAATATATAAAGAAAAAATATTGGCCAAATAATGATGATTTATATTTTATGAATATGCATTTAAATTACTCTAATATTCAACTATAGAAATTGTTTATAACTAGTTGATTTATATAATAGAAAACAAATAAACTAGACTGTCTATTTTATTAATTTAGCACCTTAATACTCTCTAATGAATAATCAAGAACAAATATTCAACTTAATAAATGAAGAGAAAAACAGACAATTAGGTGGTCTAGAACTAATAGCTTCAGAAAATTTTACGAGTGAAAATGTAATGAAGGCAACTGGATCAATACTTACAAATAAGTATGCTGAGGGATATCCAGGTAAAAGATATTATGGAGGATGTGAGGTGGTTGATAAAATAGAAACTATAGCTATTGAAAGACTTAAAAGCCTGTTCAATGTTGAATATGCTAATGTTCAGCCTCATTCGGGATCTCAAGCAAATACTGCCGTATTTGATGCTTTTTTAAAACCTGGCGATAAAATACTTGGATTAGACTTATCTCATGGAGGTCATCTAACTCATGGATCTAATGTTAATTTTTCAGGAAAGATATATAACTCTAGTTTTTATGGAGTAACTAAGGAAGGAATTTTTGATTATGATGAAATACTACAAAGAGCAAAAGAAGTTAAACCAAAGCTTTTAATTGTAGGAGCTTCAGCATATTCTAGAGATATAAATTTTAAAAAATTTAGAGAAATTGCTGATGAAGTTGGAGCTTTTCTTCATGCAGATATCGCTCATCCTTCTGGCCTTATTGCTAAGGGTTTTTTAAGTGATCCTGTTCCTCATTGTCATGTTATAACTTCAACAACTCATAAAACATTAAGAGGTCCTAGAGGTGGTATAATGATGATGGGTAAAGATTTTGATAATCCATTTGGACTTAAATTAAAAAATGGAAATATTAAAAAAATGTCTTCACTACTAGACTCAGCAATATTTCCTGGAAACCAAGGAGGTCCTTTAGAACATGTAATAGCTGCTAAAGCAATTGCATTTGGAGAAGCATTAGACCCATTTTTTGAGAAATACATCAATCAAGTAATAATAAACGCTAATAGACTTTCAAATAGTCTCTCTGACTTAGGTTACAACATTGTTTCTGGTGGAACTGATAATCATTTATTGTTAATTGACTTAAGAAATAAAAATATTACTGGAAAGGATGCTGAAAGAGTTCTTGGTTTATCAAAAATTACTGTAAACAAAAATATGGTTCCTTTTGATGATCAATCACCATTTGTAACAAGTGGAATTAGAATTGGGACTCCTGCTATTACTACTAGAGGTCTAGTAGAGACTGATATGGATTTTGTTGCTGAATCAATTGATTCTTCAATTAAATCCCATTTAGATGATAAAATGTTACGTGAAATTGGAAATAAGGTTGAATCATATATGATTGAAAGACCTTTATTTACTAATTCTTAGAATAAACTTTTACCTCAAAAACTTTACTCCAATTTTTACCTGTAACAAACAACTTGTCTTTGTTGTGCGCTATGCCGTTCATTACATCAAGATCTTCTGTTTGCAGAACTTTATCTCTTAAACCTGAGAAGTCAATTACATTTTCAACTATTCCATTAGAGGGATTAATAACTATTACAACATCACGATTTTGCTGATATGTATTTGCATATATTTTTCCATCTATATATTCTAGTTCATTAATGTTTTTAATTCTAGACTTATCTGTCATAACATCAATAAAATCAATCTCTTCAAGAGTATTAGGATCTAATTTCCATATTTTACTTGTTCCATCAGATTTATAGATATAATTACCATCATTACATAAACCCCATCCTTCTTGACTATTTCCATAGTTGAATGTTCCGATATTATTTAACTCTAGATCATAAATAAACCCAATTCTATTTTTCCAAGTTAATTGATAGATTTTATCATTTAATACGGTTAATCCTTCTCCAAAATATTCATAATCTAGATTAATCATATTAATGATTTCTCCAGTATTAAAATTTATTTTTCTTAAAGATGATTTTCCATTTAAACCAGTGCTTTCAAATAAAAAATTTTCATATATCTCAAGACCTTGTGTGTAGGCTTTTTGATCATGATTAAATTCATTTATAATATCATAAGTCATTAAATTTGGTTTAATATTTGAATAGATATCAAATTTTTTATTTAATGATATTTTTTTTCCATTTGAGTATATATCTACCTTAGCAAGGTTTTCTCCAACTTTATTATTATTTAGTTTAATTTGATTCTTAATCTTAATATTATTTAAAAAGTAATTTATCGAATCAATTACTTTATTATTTGTTGAGGTAATATTTAAGGAAATATCATCACCTAAAGAAATCAAATTATTAGTGGAGTTAATCTGAATTTTAAAACCTCCACTTTTATCTGAGTTACAATTGAAAACTAATAATAATACCAAAAAAACAATACTATGTTTCATGAATTAAATTTATTACTAATATATTTAATAAATAATGAGTAAAGTAATTTTAATTACAGGAACATCCTCGGGCTTTGGAAAATCAATAGCCAAAAAACTTCACTCTTTAGGACATATTGTTATTGGTACTTCAAGAAATGCAGATAATATAAAATCTGACTATTTAACAATGAGTCTTAATATTAATGACTACGAAATGTCTAAACAGCTTATTGCTGAGATAGTTAGCAATCATGGTAAAATAGATATATTAATAAATAATGCAGGAATTAATATCACTGGACCTTTAGAATCAATGGAGATTTCGGACATGAAGAAAGTCTTTGAAACTAATTTTTTTAGTCATATGAATGTTATTCAATCTGTACTTCCAGGTATGAGACTAAATCAATCAGGTATAATAATTAATATAACTTCTATAGCTGGTTATCTTGGTTTACCATTTTGGGGTGCTTATTGTGCCTCCAAAGCTTCTTTTAATATAATTGCAGAAAGTTTAAATATTGAATTGAAAAAATTTAATATTAATGTTGTAAATATTGCTCCAGGAGATTATAAAACTGAAATTTTAAGCAACAGGGTTGATTCTAATATAGCTAATACTTCTCCTTATCACAAAGAATATAGTAGGGTAATTAATAGTGTTAATGGTAAAATGGAAGATGGAAGAGATCCTAATGAAGTAGCTGATTTAGTATTGAAAATTATTAAACAAAAGAATCCTAAAATTAATTACCTTGTTGGTGGTTTTCTAGAAAAGAAAATTACTTTGAAAAGTTTATTTCCTGATAAATTTTTCCAAAAAATTATTATGAAACTTTACAATTAAAAACTTATGAAATTTTTTATAGATACTGCTAATTTAGATCAAATTAAAGATGCTCAAGACCTTGGTATTCTAGATGGAGTAACAACTAATCCCTCATTAATGGCAAAGGAAGGAATTACAGGAAGTGAAAACATAATCAATCATTACATGAAGATATGTGAAATTGTTGATGGTGATGTTTCTGCAGAAGTTATATCCGTAGATTATGACGGTATTATTAAAGAAGGGGAAGCACTTGCATCTCTTCATGATCAAATAGTAATAAAAGTACCAATGATAGAAGATGGAATCAAAGCAATAAGATATTTCAGTGACAAAGGACTTAAAACTAATTGTACACTTGTTTTTTCTTCTGGTCAAGCTCTTCTAGCTGCAAAAGCTGGAGCTACTTATGTATCACCTTTTATTGGGAGACTTGATGATATTTCTACAGACGGACTAGATCTAATATCTGATATTAGAGACATTTATGATAATTATGCATATGAAACACAGATTTTAGCTGCATCCATAAGACATACTATGCATATAATTGATTGTGCAAAGATTGGTGCAGATGTTATTACAAGCCCTTTATCTGCAATTAAGGGTTTATTGAAACATCCTTTAACAGATAGTGGATTGGAGAAGTTTCTTAGTGATTATAAGAAAGGAAACTAATCTTTTTCTAAAATCTTTTCAATATCATTTGTAAAAAGATTACTAAAGCCATCTATAATCTTCACTTTTTCATCAGTTACTATTGTCTTATTTAGGAATGTTAAAACCCAGTCTTTACTTGAACTCTCAAAGTCTTTAAAAGAAAATTGGTTGGATAAATCAAGATTTAATATATTTTGTGCCTGGCTTACCATATCAGTATATGGTTGAATACATATTCCAACAAACCTATATTGAGGATACTGTTGTTTGAGTTCTTCAACTCTTCGTATCGTCCTTCTATAGTGATTCATTTGAGTTTGAGACCAAAAATATATAAACGTTTTAGATCCTAAAAATTCTTCACTACTAGAAGTTGTATTACCATTAAAATCAAGAATATTCACTTCAGGTAAAACATTACCTTTTTTCATTTTGTCAATGTCATTGTAAAGCTTTGTAATCTCATCTAAATATCTATTAGATGTATTTACATATGTGTAGTAATCTATAAACTCATCATGTAAATCATTATTTTTAAAATTTAAGATTTCTTCAATTGCTGTTGCTCTAGCTAGATTATTTTTTAAATAAGGGTCATTAATTTGAGAATCAATAATTAAGAGTTTTTTGATATTAAAATCAGTATTATTTTTTGCATAAGAATAAACCTCACCACTATCTAATGTCTTTTCATTAAAAAAATTCATTAAATATGTTACATAAGGTTCAAATAGAGATAGTTCGGAGTCATTTAAGTTAACTTCATCTCTATAGCTAAAGTATTCCTCTCTTTCATCTTTTGACCACTCTCTCCCTCTTAAAAGAGCGTATCGTTCAAGTTTATTGTAATAATTATATTTTATTGAAGCTTTTGTTATCTTTCGACCTAGATTTCTTTGATTTACACTTTTATTAAAAAGCTCCCAAATATCTTTCTTTTCATCCATTAAAGAGTCAATAACTATTTTATAATCATAGCTTCCTTGATTGTATATTTGTGAAAGAAATTCATTTTCATAATCATTTAGATTAGACATATCAACTAAAAAATTATTTTTTGAAGAGCCTCTTCCGCTAAAGGATAATGACTCCTTGAAATCCTCTACATTAACTCTTATCCATAAACTATCTCCATTTTCAATAATTATATATTGATTCTCTGGGATGTGTTCAATTCTATAAACTCCAGGTTGAATATTTTCAAGTTTTTTAAAAAATTTATTTTCGGAATTAAGTTCAATTGAATCAATTTTGATATTATTATAATAGAAATTAACATAGTTAGAAGAAGGGTTAATAATTTCACCTCCTAAGAAAAAATTATCTACAGAATTCTTATTATTACAGGAGTTAGAAAAAAATAAAATTATAGCAAGTATAATTAGTTTTAGAAATTTCAACTTGTTATTTTTGCGCATATTTATGTTATCTGTATCTAATTTATCGCTTCAATTTGGTAAGAGAATTCTCTTTGATGAAGTAAATATAACTTTTTCTCCCGGAAACTGTTATGGTATTATAGGTGCTAATGGTGCAGGGAAATCAACATTTCTAAAGATCTTATCTAAAGATCTTGAAGCAAATACTGGTTCAGTTTTTTTAGAACCAGGAAAGAGACTATCAGTTCTTGAACAAAATCATAACAGGTATGATGAAAATACTGTAATTGAAACTATAATACTTGGAAATCAAAAACTATTTGACCTAAAGACCGAGATTGATTCAATTTATGCTAAAGAAGACTTTTCTGATAAAGATGCAGATAGGGTAGGTGAACTTCAAATTTCCTTCGAGGAAATGAACGGTTGGAATGCTGATGCTGATGCAGCAATTTTACTGTCTAGCCTTGGAATTACAGAAGATGTTCATCATAATCAAATGAGCGATCTTGATCAAAAAGTTAAAGTTAAAGTTCTTTTAGCTCAGTGTCTTTTTGGCAATCCTGATGTTTTAATAATGGATGAACCTACTAATGACCTTGATTATAATACTGTTGAATGGCTTACAAATTTTATTAATGAGTTTGAAAACACAGTAATAGTAGTCTCCCATGATAGATTTTTTTTAGATGCTGTTTGTACTCATACTTCTGACATTGACTTTAGTAAAATAAATCACTTTTCAGGTAACTATACTTTTTGGCAACAGTCTAGTCAATTAGCTGCAAGACAAAAACTTCAGCAAAACAAAAAATCTGAAGATAAGAAGAAAGAATTACAAGAATTTATTTCTAGATTCTCCGCTAATGTTGCAAAATCAAAACAAGCTACAGCAAGGAAGAAGATGATTCAAAAGCTAAATATTGAAGAAATTAGACCTTCTAGTAGAAGATATCCAGCAATTATATTTGATCAAGATAGAGATGCAGGAGATCAAATATTGGAACTTAAATCTTTGTCTTATGAAAAAGACGGTGAAATATATTTTAAAGATATAAGCTTCAATTTAAACAAAGGAGAGAAAGTTTTAATTGTATCAAAGAATTCTAGAGCAATTAACCTATTTTATGATTGTATTTCTGGAAGTCTTGACCAAACCTCTGGCACATATAATTGGGGTGTAACTACTTCTTCTGGTTATTTACCAATGGATAATCACTCTCATTTTGATAAAAAAATCTCTTTAGTAGATTGGTTAAGACAATGGTCCAATAACGATGAAGAAAGAGAAGAGTTATTTATTAGGAGTTTCCTTGGTAGAATGTTGTTTGGTGGTGATGAAGCACTTAAATCTTGTACTGTATTGTCTGGAGGAGAAAAAGTTAGATGTATGCTCTCAAAAATAATGATGGGCAAGCCTAATGTTTTACTTATTGATGAACCAACAAATCATCTTGATTTAGAGGCTATAACTGCCTTCAATAATTCTTTAATTAACTTTAAAGGAACTGTTTTATTAAGCACTAATGATAGAGCTTTTGCACAATCTGTAGCTAATAGAATTATTGAAATTACTCCAAATGGAATTATTGATAGTTATCTTCCTTTCAATGAATATATTGTAAATGAAAAGGTTTTATCATCAAGAGAGAAACTTTACAAATAATCTATTTATCTCTAATAACAGCACCAAGGTCTGTTTTATATTTATCTGACAACTTTAACATGATTTTATCTATGAGCTTGTCAGTTAGGGTCTTTTTAGAATCATTGAATGTAAAGCTAACTGCAAAAGATTTCTTATCATCTCCTATATTTTTTCCTTTAAATTCATCAAAGAGATTAACATCTTTCAATATTTTATTCTCTAATTTAAATGCTAGCTCCTTTATGGCTTCAAAAGTAATATTATCATCTAAGATCATTGATAAGTCTCTTCTAGAAGATGGAAACTTTGATGATTCTTGATATTTAACATTTAAAGATTTAAATTTTATAACATCAAGATCTAGGTTTAATAGATGAATTTTATCATCTACTGAAAATTCTTTAGTATAATTTGAGTTTAATTCGCCTATGAACCCAATATTATTTTTATTGGTAAATATGCTAAGTTTATATTCAAATAAATCATCATTATCCTCTTCATATTTAATATTTAAGATATTTAATTGATTTAATAAATTTTCAGCAACTCCTTTTAAATAATAGAAATTACTTTTAGAAAATTTAGTAATCCAGTTTTCATTAAATATTTCTCCAGTAACTGTTACATTTAATCTTTTGTTTTCAATATAATTATTATCATTTATTGAATAAGTATTTCCAATTTCAAATATCTTCAGATTTTTATTTTGTCTATTAATATTGTGTTTAATAGTTTCTAAGGCATTTGGTATCAGAGAAACTCTTAGATTAGACAGCTCAGTTCCTTGAGGATTTAAGAGGTTTACAGCTTTATGATTAAATTTTTCGTTAATACTGGGAGAACATATAGAGTTATTAATAATCTCATTAAATCCAATTCCAACAAGATTATCACTTATAAAAGATTCGGTTTTATTAATCTTATTTTTACCTATTTCAGGGATTGACATAGAAATTTTTGATTCAACATGAATATTATTAAATCCATATACACGTAAAATTTCTTCAATAACATCAATTTCTCTATATACGTCATGTCTGTAATTTGGTGCAACTATATTCAATCCATCCTCAGTTTGTCCTTTAATTTCAAAGTCTAATGAACTAAGAATTTTAGTTATAGTTTCTTTATCTAACTTTTGACCAGTAATACTATCTATTCTATTATATCTTAGATGAATATCTTTCTTATCTAACTTTAAATTGTCTTCAATTAAAATTTCTGATACATTGGCTTCTGCATTTATTTCTTTTATTAAAATTGACGCTCTTTTTAATGCATATAATACTTTATCTGGATCTACACCTCTTTCATATCTATATGAAGCATCGGTGAATAGTTGATGTCTTTTAGATGATTTTCTTATGGGTATAGAATTAAAAATGGCAGATTCTAAAAATAAGTTAGTTGTTGAGTTTGAAACACCAGATTCATGACCACCATATATTCCTGCTAAACAAAGTGGGGTGTTATTTGAGCAAATCATTAAATCATCACTATCTAAATTAATAATGTTTTCATCAAGAGTTTTAAACTTAGTATTTGACTTTAATGATTTTACATTTATATTTTCAATTTTATCAAAATCAAAAGCATGAAGAGGTTGTCCTATTTCATGCATAACAAAATTTGTAATGTCTACAATATTATTAATAGGTTTTAATCCAATTGATTTTAATTTATTTTGTAATTCTTTAGATGATGGACCAACTTTAATATTTTTTATTATTACACCTGAATAGTAAGGACATTTATCAGTTTCTTGGACACTAATTTTGAACTCATCATTAATTTTTACTGATTCAAAATTATTAATACTTGGAAGAGTAATCTTACTTTTTAAAGATTTGAAATCATAATATGCTTTTAAATCTCTAGCTACTCCATAATGTGACATTGCATCTGACCTATTAGGAGTAAGACCAATTTCAATAATATTATCATTTTCTACGTTAAACACTTCGTTTATGGGTCTTCCTGGTTTAATATTGCTATCTAGAATCATTATGCCGTCGTGGGATTCACCTAAACCAATTTCATCCTCAGCACAAACCATCCCATTACTAACAACCCCTCTTATTTTTGATTTTTTAATTTTTATCTCAATTCCATCATTAGTATAAATTTTTGACCCAACCTTTGCTACAGGTACAATTTGTCCTTCTTTTATATTTGGAGCACCACAAACAATTTCAGAGATTTCGTTATTACCTAGATCAATAGATGTTACTTTTAATCTATCTGCATTAGGATGTTTTTCACATTTCAAAACTTTTCCTGCTACTACACCATTTAGCCCTCCTTTAACTGATTCAAATGGTAAAAGCTTTTCAACTTCTAAGCCAAGATTAGTTAATATGTCAGATATTTCTTCAGGCTTAGAGTCTGTTTGAAGATATTCTTTAAGCCAATTGATTGATATTTTCACAGGATTTATTTAATAGCAAATATAATTAATCAGCTAATATATCGCCATAAATTTTTTGAATTTGAAGAAGTTGAAATTTCATGCCTAATAGGATAATTCTCTTTTTTTATCAGTCTTGGATCACTCTCTAATAATTCATATGCAGATTTCCGTGCATTATTTAATATCTCAGAATCATATATTATATCAGCTAATTTAAATTTAAGAACTCCACTTTGTCTTGTTCCCATCATGTCTCCAGGTCCTCTTAATTTTAAATCTACCTCAGCTAATTTGAATCCATCACTAACATTAACCATAGTATCTACTCTTATTTTTGATTCCTCTGAGAGTTTGTCTTTAGTCATCAATACACAATAACTTTCTTCATTCCCTCTTCCAACCCTTCCTCTTAACTGATGCAATTGAGAAAGTCCAAACCTTTCAGCACTTTCAATAACCATAACTGATGCATTAGGCACATTAACACCAACCTCAATAACTGTTGTAGAAACTAGAATTTGAGTTTCTTTATTGATAAACCTATTCATTTCAAATTCTTTGTCCTTTGATTTCATTTTACCGTGAACTATACTAACCTGGAAATCTGGTCTTGGAAATTCTCTTACAATACTTTCATAACCATCCATAAGATCCTTATAATCAAGCTTTTCAGACTCGTTAATTAATGGGTAGACTAAATAGACTTGTCTTCCCCTAGTTATTTGTTCTCTCAGAAACTTAAATACACTTAATCTATTTTTATCATATTTATGTACTGTTTTTGTAGTAATCCTACCTGGTGGTAATTCCTTTATTGAAGATATATCCAAATCACCATATAAGCTCATAGCTAATGTTCTTGGAATGGGAGTTGCTGTCATTACTAGAACATGAGGAGCTGGTGTATTCTTTTTCCAGAGCTTAGCTCTTTGAGCAACTCCAAATCTATGTTGTTCATCTACAATACTTAGACCTAAATTTTTAAATTGAACTATGTCTTCAAGAATCGCATGTGTTCCAACTAAAATTTTGGTTTTACCAGACAATAAATCTCTATGTATTAATTTTCTGTCTTTTGTTTTAACTGAACCAGTTAGTAAATCGATTTTTACGTCTAATTCAGACAGGAGTTCCTTAATTGATTTGAAGTGTTGATTTGCTAGTATTTCAGTTGGAGCAAGTATACAAGATTGAAAACCATTATCAATAGCAATTAACATAACCATTAATGAAACTATAGTTTTTCCAGAGCCTACATCTCCTTGTAACAATCTATTCATTTGTTTCCCATCTCTAAAATCATTTCTTATTTCTTTTATTACCTTTTTTTGATCTCCAGTTAGTTCAAATGGTAAATTATTTTTATAAAATTCATTAAGATGGTCTCCTACCTTTTCAAATTTAAATCCATTTAATTTTTGAATTCTTTCATTCTTTGATAGCTGAAAACCAAGTTGATTAAAAAATAATTCTTCAAATTTTAGTCTTTTAGTAGATCCAGAAAGTAATTCTTGAGACTCAGGTAAGTGAATATTAACGATTGCTTTATATCTATCAATAAGATTATATTTATTTAAAATATTATAAGATAAATTTTCTTTGATTTGGCTTTGAAGAGAGTTTAAAAGATTATAAATTATTTTGACAAAGTATTTTTGAGTAACACCTTCGTTAACAAGTTTCTCAGTAGATGAGTAAATACCATGAAGTCTTCTAGGTATATTCCTGTTAAAACTATCTTTAGTTTTAATTTCTGGATGAGCTATTGAAGGATTATTGCCAAACCAGCTAAGTTTACCATAAATAACATATTCTTCATTAGTTTTTATAGATTCCTCAACCCAGTTAAATCCTCGATACCAAATTAGGTCAACTTTTCCAGTATCATCATAAAACTCACAATTCAATCTATTTCTAAACCTAACTTTAGTTCTTTTAACAGATTTTATTTTACCAACTATTTGAACTTCTGATTGATTTTTAGGAAGTTCATTTATTTTAAAAAATCTAGACCTGTCAATATATCTGTATGGATAAAAATCAATAAGATCTTTTACTGTTTTAAGATTTAATTCCTCACTAAGTAATTTTGACCTCGCAGGACCTATGCCTTTAATAAATTCAATTGATTGATTTAAAATATCATTATTCACTATCTAAAAAATCTAATGCTAAATTAGTCATAACCTTAACACCAAGGAGCATTGAGCTGTCATCAATAAAAAAATCTGGAGTGTGATGAGGAGGTGCTTTTCGGGTTTCATTGGTATTATATCCACCTAACTCAAATATAAATCCTGGAATTTCATTTAAATAATACGCATAGTCTTCTGCTAATGTTTTAGCCTTATTTAATATGACATTATTATTTCCAGCGGTATTTTTTAGAGATGGAAGCATTTTTTCCATTAATTCAGGATCATTATATGTAATGTCTGCTCCATCAACTATTTCAATAATTGCATTTCCTCCATAAGATTCTGCAATTCCTTCTGCAAGTTCTTTCATTCTTTTTTTAATATGATCTCTCATATCATAATCTAGTGATCTAATAGTTCCAACAAGGTTAACCTCATTAGGTATAATGTTAAACCTATTTCCACCTTCAATTATACCAAATGAAATTACTGCTGGCTCATTTGTTAAGTTTGATTCTCTAGATATAATAGTTTGAAAAGAATTTATTATCTGGGATGTTATTACAATTGGGTCAACTCCTAACCATGGTGTACCACCATGAGATTGACTTCCTATAACCTTAACGGTAAACCTAGATGAGGAAGCAAAGAAACCTCTAGGTTTATAATAAACTTTATTCATAGGTAACATTGAACTAATATGAAGTCCAAAAATTGCATCCACATTAGGGCTCTTTAAAACACCTTCTTTTATCATCATTCTAGCACCACCTTCTTCCCCCGGAGGTGGACCTTCTTCTGCACCTTGAAAAATAAATTTCACAGTCCCATTAAAATTTCTATTTTTTGATAGTATTTCTGCTGTTGCCATAAGAATTGACATGTGACTATCGTGACCACATGCATGCATCACTCCATCATTTACAGATTGAAAGGGTAAGTTATTGTTCTCTGTTATTGGAAGTGCGTCCATATCAGCTCTTAAAGCAACTACTTTTCCTTTATTTTTTCCTTCAAGAATACCAACTACACCATTTACACCAACATTTCTTGTCACTGAAATACCTAAAGACTCAAGGTGTTTGGCTATAACCTCAGAAGTTTTAAATTCTCTATTTGAAACTTCAGGATATTTATGAAATTCATGCCTCCATGAAATTAATTTTTCCTCAATATCGGTGATTTGAGTATCTATTGTTTGGGAATATGAAAATTGAGTAATTAGTATAAAAAAAATAAATGATAAATTCTTCATAAGTATTGATTTAATTAATGATTTATCAGCAATTAAAATTCATTAATTACTTAAATTTATAACAATGTTAGAAGATAACAAATCTTATCTAAAAGATCTTAACGAAGCTCAACTAAATGCAGTGATTAAAACTGATGGACCCTCAATGGTTATTGCGGGTGCTGGATCAGGAAAAACTAGAGTTCTAACCTATAAAATTGTTCATCTTGTAAACAATGGTGTTGACCCATTTGAAATTTTAGCTTTGACATTTACTAATAAGGCTGCAAGAGAGATGAAGCTTAGAATATCATCTATGATTGGTGAGAGTGAATCAAAGAATATATGGATGGGAACATTTCACTCTGTTTTTGCTAAAATTTTAAGATTTGAAGCTCATAAAATAGGTTTTACATCAGACTTTACAATTTATGATGTTCAAGACTCAGAAAGACTTATATCCTCAATTATTAAAGAAAAAAATTTAGATAAAGACGTTTACAGAACTAAATCAATTAGGAACAGAATATCATCATTAAAAAATAATTTTATAACTGTAACAGGATATTTTTCAAACAGTGAATTGGTTGACTCTGATAATATTTCAAGAAAACCTGAAACTGGAAATATTTACAAAGAATATAACGAGAGATTAGTTAAATCTAATTCTATGGATTTTGATGATTTATTAATGAAAACTAATGAACTGTTAAACAATCATCCAGAGGTATTAGCGAAATATCAAGAAAAGTTTAAGTATATTCTTGTAGATGAATATCAAGACACCAATAATTCTCAGTACCTGATTGTAAAGTCATTATCAGATAAATATCAAAATATTTGTGTTGTTGGTGATGATGCTCAAAGTATCTATTCATTTAGAGGCGCTAATATCAATAATATTATAAATTTTAGAAATGATTATGATAGTGTTGAAATATTTAGACTTGAACAAAACTATAGATCAACTAAAAATATTGTTAATGCTGCAAATTCAGTAATTGATCACAATAAAAATAAAATTGACAAAGAGGTTTGGACAGATAACGATTTTGGAGATAGACTTGAAATCTCATCAAATCAGTCAGATATTGGAGAGGCTAGGGGGCTATGTCAAAAAATTACATCTCTTGACAATACAAGCTTTTCAGATATTGCTATTCTTTACAGAACCAATGCTCAATCAAGACCAATAGAAGATTCCTTAAGGTTAAACAAAATACCTTATCAAATTTTTGGAGGCGTATCATTTTATAATAGAAAAGAAATTAAAGATGTTTTAGCTTATTTAAGAGTTATTATTAATAGTAGTGATGAAGAAAGCTTAAAAAGAGTAATAAACTATCCTGCAAGAGGAATAGGTCAAGTAACAATTAATAAAATAATTTTAGCTGCTCAAAAATATAAATTAACATTATATGAGACTATTAAAAAACATAAAGAACTGTCGATTGACTTTTCAAGTTCTGTTTCAATAAAACTTCAAAATTTTATTGATCTTATAGATGTGTTAAAAATAGAAAATCAAAAATTAAATGCTTTTGACTTAACTAAAGAGGTTATTGATAAGGTAAGAATCATAGATGACTTAAAAAAGGATGAATCACCTGAGGGTATTTCAAGAATTGAGAATGTTCAAGAATTATTAAATGGTATTAGAGATTTTATAGAAGATCAAAAAGAGCTTGTTGAATCAAATGATAACTTATCAGAATTTTTATCTACAGTTTCTTTGTCAACTGATTTTGATAATAATAATCCTGATGAAGATAAAGTGTCGTTAATGACACTTCATCTATCTAAAGGGCTAGAATTTAAGCATGTGTTTATTGTTGGTTTAGAAGAGGATTTATTTCCATCTGCTCTAAGCTATAATACAAGATCCGAACTAGAAGAAGAAAGAAGATTATTCTATGTTGGTATTACTAGAGCTAAGGAAAATCTTTATTTGTCGTATGCTAATTCAAGATATAGATGGGGTAAGTTAATTTATTGTGAGGAAAGCAGGTTTTTAAATGAAATTGATAAAGAATTTGTTAAAGTTATTAAGCCTAACAATTTCAAGCCATCAATTTCAGATTACCCTAAAAAAAATATTATATATAATTCTAATTCGAATCTAAAAAGAATTTCAAAAAACTCTTCTATAAATACAAATATCAAAATTAATGTAACAATTGGAGATAACGTTACTCATGAAAAGTTTGGTTTAGGTCAAGTCATTAATATTGAAGGAAATGGAAATGACACAAAAGCTACTGTTAAGTTTAAGAAATTTGGTGAAAAGAACTTACTACTTAGATTTGCAAAACTAAATAAAGTATAAAAAAAAACGTAACCGAAAATAATCCGGTTACGTTATATTTTAACTAATCAATAATTTATTTAGTCAGGTTTGTTTTCTGAGTTAATAGTATTGCTAGGTCCTGTTGCAGGAACATTCATAGACATCCCTTCTTCAATCAAATTAGCAAACTGGTCTAACTTAGGAAGTACTATAATTCTAGTTCTTCTATTTCTTGCTCTAGTTACACTTGAGTCATTATCAGCAATTGGCATGTGGAAACTTCTTCCTGAAGCAACTAGTTTAGTTGGATCAACTCCATACTCATTCTCAAGAATTCTTACTACAGATGTAGCTCTTTTAACAGATAAATCCCAATTGTCAACAATACCAGGAATAGTTTCAGAAGCCTTTTCTTGATCGATACGTAAATTGTCAGTATGACCCTCTACCATAAACTCAAGATCTGGCTTATCGCTAATAACTTTAGCAATTTTTTCTAAAACATTTCTTGCTCTAGTTGTAACTGTAAAGCTACCACTATTAAAAAGTAGCTTGTCTGAAATAGATACATATACAACACCTTTTTCTACGTTAATTTCAATGTCATCATCACTAAGTGTTCCTAGTGAACTTTTGAAACTTTGAACAAGTGCTAAAGTTACAGAATCTCTTCTTGTAACTGCATCTTGCATTCTAGTAATGACAAGGTCTTTTTCTTTAATGCTTTCAAGAGATCTCTCAAGGTTATCAGCACCCTTTTGTGTTAGGGTAGTTAGATTACCAATGTTATTAATCAAATCTTGATTATTAGCTCTTAAAAACTTATTTTGTTCAGATAATGCATTCAACCTTTCTGATGATGCAGAAAGCTGAGTTTCTGTTGCACCAAGTTTAGAAGTTGCGCTATCTAAAAGTTCTTTTGTGTTTTGTTGAAGACTTTCTAAGTCAGAGTATCTCTTTTGAGAAACACATGATGATAAAAGTAAACCTACAACACCTACAATTATTATATTCTTTTTCATTTCAAAAATGTTGGTTATTAATTAGTCAGCTACAAACTTAATATTTTTAAAGTAAATTATTGTATTACAATTGAAAGAATTTTTTCTTACCTAAAATAAAATATTTAAACACTATACTATTGATTTTAAAATAATTAGGTTTATTAATTGAGTTATTTCTATCTCTCAAAATAGATTTGAGTGAATAAAAATATCCAATATGAGCTTTGTAGACTGATATAAAATTAGAAAACTCACCTTGAAATAAAAATTTATAAGAAGCTATTATATCTAGTATTAATCGAATAAACAGAGTGCTTAAAAGACTTTTTAGAGGAAGGTTCTTGGTTAGCATAATCAAAGAATTTCTATAGTTAAGATATGTTTTTCTTGAGTTCTTCTTAATTGTTGCAGCTCCTACATGAAATACTTTTGATGATGTTACAGAATAAGAATTATAACCAAGATTAAACGCTCTCCAGCATAAATCAATTTCTTCCATATGGGCAAAGAAACTCTTATCAAAACCTCCAATTCCATAAAAAATCTTTTTGGAAATAAAAAAACATGCTCCAGAAGCCCAAAATATTTTAGAATCATTGTACTGACCAATTTCCTTTTCAAGAGTATTAAAAATCCTACCCCTGCAAAATGGATATCCATATTTATCAATAAATCCACCAGAAGCTCCAGCATATTCAAAATATTCAGTATTATTAATATCTAGGATAGTAGGTTGAATAATTGATTCAGGGTGTTTTTTAATTTTCTTTCTTATAGGATCTAACCAATTTTCAGTAACAAGAATATCATTATTAATTATACACACATATTCTTCTTCTACCTCTTTTAGTCCTATATTATATCCCTCAGCAAACCCATAGTTTTTATCTAGTGATATAACCTTTACTTCTGTATAATTATTTCTTACATACAATACAGACTCATCAGATGAATTATTATCAATTATATAAATAGTAGAATTATCAGAGTTTAATATAATCTCATTAAGATGTTTTCTTAAAAGATCTAAACCATTCCAGTTAAGAATAACAATTCCAATTTTCATTTTGAATAATTAGTTAAATCTTTTTCTTGTTTATAATCATTAGTTTTTTCATTGAATTTGAAGTAATAATTTTCAAGTCCATTTGTTAATACAATCCACTTGCTCTTCAATTCTATATTATACCTCATCACTTGATCAAAATGATTATTATTAATTTTAATTTCTGATGATTTACATTCAACTAATATCTCAACTTCACCAATAGAGTTATAAACGACAATATCATATCTTTTTTGAACCTTGTTGATATAGAACACTTTTTCACAGTTTATGTGAGATGCTTGATAATCTCTTGAAATAATATATTTTATGAAATTTTGTCTAACCCATTCTTCAGGTGTTAAGATAATCCACTTCTTTCTTATTTCATCAAAAATGACATTATTCTTGTTTTCTTTTTTAATTTTAAACTCGAATAAAGGAAGATTTAGTTTTTTCATCTAAATAAATAATGACAGAATATAATAAATTAATTAATGATGTAAACAATGGTAAATTTTCACCTATATATTTAATTCACGGTGAAGAGAATTATTTCATTAATAATATTATAGAAAACATTACTAGAAATGTCATTAACGAAACATCAGCTGATTTTGATCTAAAAAAAATATATGGAAAAAAATCAGATGAAAGTCAAGAAAATGATATAATAGATTTTGTAAAAAGATTTCCTTTGAGTGGTGATTATAATTTACTTATAGCTAAAGATTCTAAAAATATTTCTACAGATTTTAAAAATATAATCTCATACATAGAAAATAATAACCCTAAAACAATTTTAGTTTTATCATTTACTAATAATGTTGATAAAAGAAAAAAAATATATAAATCATCCCTAAAAAATGGTGTTGTCTTTGAATCAAAAAAAATATACGATAATCAAGTATATAACTGGATTCAGGAACAGTGTAAATCGAAATCATTAAATCTTCATCCAAATTCTATAAAAATCATAGAAGATTTTACAGGAAATGATCTTTCTCAAATAGATAATGAATTAGAAAAGCTAAAACTAAACTCAAACAAAGATGAGATAATAAGACCTGAGGAAGTTGAAAGTATAATTGGTTTTAGTAAAGATTATAACTTCTTTGAGCTAACAAAGGTAATTGGGAAAAACAATTATAAAAAATCACTAGAATTAGTCCTCTACATGTCAAAAAATACTAAAAAATATCCATTACCCTTAATTATTGGAACAGTCTATGCATTCTTTAATAAGTTATTTATCTATCATTCTATCGAAAATAAAAATGAAGCCTCTAAAGTTTTAGGTATAAACCCGTATTTTATAAATGAGTATAGAGAAGCTTCAGTTATTTTTTCGATGAAACGAATATCAAAAATCTTTGGATATCTACTTGAGGCTGATAAAAGAACTAAAGGAATAGAGTTTGATAATAATGATCAAATAGGAATTCTAAATGATTTAGTTTATAAAATATTTAAATCAAATTAATAAAATAATTAATCCCATTACTCCTAATAATAATACTATGTAATAAATCCAGTAGTTTTTTCTGGTTGTTAATACATCTGTTATTATTTGAATAATCACCTCAAATAATTCCATCCTAACCTATCTTTTGGTTAAATTATCTTTTTGTATTTAGTAGGGTTAGCTTCATTCATAACAGTATAAATTTCTTCAAAAATGTCTTCGAATGAAGGTTTACTAATATAGTCGCCATCAGATCCGTATGCTGGCCTATGCTCTTTAGCTGTCACTAAACATGGCTTACTATCTAAGTGCTCATAAACATCCTGATTATTTAATAATTCTTGTAGAATAAAACTAGATCCACCTCCTGGAACATCTTCATCAATTATCATCAATCTATTTGTTTTGATGACACTTTTAGAAATATTTTTAGATAAATCAAAGGGAATTAAACTTTGAACATCTATTACTTCACAATCTATATCAAACTTTTTAATTTCTTTAGCCACTTCATTGACTATATTTAAAGTTGACCCGTATGAAACTAGAGTAATATCTTTTCCTTCTTTAAGAATTTCTATTTCACCAATTGGAGTCTTGAATTCACCGTAATTTAATGGGAGTTGTTCTTTAGTTCTATAACCATTCAAGGGTTCTATCACAACTGCTGGTTGATCAATTTCTAACAAAGAGTTATAAAAACCTGCTGCTTGGGTCATATTCCTCGGAGTAAGTATAAATATCCCTCTTAAAAAACCAAGCATACCTCCTAAAGGTGATCCAGAATGCCAAATACCTTCAAGTCTGTGTCCTCTAGTTCTAATAATTAATGGAGCTTTTTGACCACCATGAGTTCTAAAAGTTAATGTTGCTAAATCATCACTTAGAATCTGTAATGCGTATAAGATATAGTCTAAATATTGAATTTCTGCAATAGGTCTTAAACCCCTCATCGACATACCAATACCTTGTCCAATAATAGTAGACTCTCTGATACCAGTATCAAAAACTCTATTCTTACCGTATTTAATTTGTAAGCCTTCTAGTCCTTGATTCACATCTCCAATCATACCAACATCTTCTCCAAAAATGAAAATTTTATTATTATTTTCAAGTAGTTTATCAAAATTATCTCTAATAATTATTCTACCATCAACCATATGATCATCATCAGAGTATGAAGGACTTGTTGTATCAAGATCTTTGAGAGTTTCTAAATTTAAGGAATAGAGATCAGTAGAGTATTTTTCTGAGAGAATATTAATATACTTATTCTTCCAATTAATTAAATCTCTTCTATCTTTTGAATCTCCTGGATCTAGTTCATATATTATCCTTCTACAAATTTTAATACTTTCAGAGAAATTGGAATCGTCTATATTATTAAACATTTCATTAATCTTCTCAGTGTTTATTGAAACATTTAGAGTATTTATTGTTTTAATTAAATCAGATTTAGCATCTTTTATAGGTCTTTGATATAGATCCCATGCTAATTTTTTTTCATTTTTAACATAATTTGAAATCTCTTCCTTGATATTTTCTAGCTTCTTATTTGAGCATATTTTATTTTTAATAATCCATTCTTCAAATTTCTTATTACAATCATTCTGAGATTCCCACATAAGTCTTTCCTCAGTTTTATATCTTTCATGAGATCCTGATGAAGAATGACCAAGAGGTTGAGTTAATTCAGTTACATGAATTATTACGGGAATGTGATGATCTCTAGCTATTTTTTCTGCATGTGAATATGTTTTTATTAATGATTGGTAGTCCCAACCTTTAACCTCAAGAATTTCAATTCCTGATGATTCAGATGTTACTTTAAAACCTGAAAGAGCTTTAGATATACTTTCTTTAGTTGTATGATCTTTATTATTAACTGATATTCCGTAGTCATCATCCCAGACACTTATAATAGCTGGAATTTGAAGAACTCCACATGCATTAACTGCTTCGAAAAATACACCTTCACTTGTACTGGCATTTCCAATGGTACCCCATACAATCTCATTACCATTATTTGAAAAATTTTCAGAATTATTAACTTTATTATTTCTGTAAATTTTTGAGGCTAGACCTAATCCAACAAGTCTAGACATTTGAGTAGCTAGTGGCGAAACATCTGAAATATGATTTTTTTTCTTTGTTTGGTCGATCCAATTACCTTCTTCATCTACAATATTTGTTAAAAAGTGACCTGACATTTGTCGACCACCTGACATTCTCTCGTACACTTTATCAGGATGTCCATATACTGCTGCAAAAATCTCTCTTGCTGAAAGTAAATCTTGAGATATTAATATTGTTTGATCTCTATAATAACCTGATCTAAAGTCACCTTTTTTAAAGAAATGACTCATTACAATTTGAGGTAATTCTTTTCCATCACCAAAAATTCCAAATTTCCCCTTTCCTTGAAGAACTTCACGTCTACCTTGAACGCTAATTTCACGACTTAAGGATACTGTCCTGAAATCATCTAATACTTTTTCCTTAAATTTTTTTAAGCTAATCTCCTCTTTTGTAGAACTAGATATACTCATAGGGATTGCAAATTTACAAATAATTAAATGAACTTAATTACAACCACTTTCTAGAGAATAGCTTACCTAGAGATTCTAGGTTATATGAAACAATAAATCTAATATTATTATAGTATCTGTAGTCATTTAGTTCAAATCCATTAGTAGAACTTATTGGCAAATAAAGTTCAAAGAAATCAGGAAGTAAATTAAGTCTTAATCCGCTACCGTAAAAATATCTAGATTCACCTATATTATCTTTAAGCATTCCTAGGTCTAGATAACCTTCAATCCATTTCCAAATCCCAATATTTAGGTTTGTTGTTAGCATGAAATTATTAGTGGTAGGTTCTTCAAAGAATGATTTAAAACCTCCCCCTGCCATTATAAATTGCTGGCTCAATAAACCTGAACTCTCAGATCTTCCAAGATAATTATCTAAAAATAAATAACCACCAGATCTTCCAAGATTATATTTAAAATTATCAAATCTATCATTGTTCCAGAAAAACTTTCCAAGAAATACTCTAGCTTGAAATTGTCTATTCCCTTTAAAAAGTTTTCTGTAGTCAAATTCTAAATTTATCTTACCAAAATTATTTGAAAACTCTGTGTTAACTGACGTTTTTAGATATTTAATTATCCCAGTATCAGAATAATAGTAACCTAGGTTGTAAATTGAATACTTATCTAATAAATTATCATTCTTTAAATTATTTTCTTTATTTACATTAAACATAGAGAATGTAACAGATTTTCTAATTTTAGATCTTAAGTTGTTATTATTTCTAAAGTTTATTCTTATGGAAGGTGAGAAAACCTGATATCTTAAATTTTCCTTGTAATGATTAGTAGTATAGAATAAATTAAAAATTGTAGAATAATTATTTTTAACTTCATTATTTAATTGATATTTAAAGTTCAATGAACCTACTAAAGTTTTTTCTTTTGATGCATATTGAGTAAATACTTCATAGCTAAGTGGCTTGTTTTTTACTCCTTTATTTAAAATATTAAAACCAGGTGAAATACCATCATACAAATTATAAGTAATTTCAGGTCTTAGATAAAGAGTTTTAAATTTAGGATTCTCAAGATCACCTATAAACTTTACTTTTAGTGGTTTTAAATTACTGTTAGACTTAGTGTAGATCCAATTATTGTTTCTATTTGACTCAGGAATTGTTATGCCAGGATTTATAGCAACATAATCGTAATCAAGTTTAGGAAGTTCTATTCTTTTATATTCTTCAAAAAATCTAGTTTCAATTATTGAATCGTTTTTTAAAAAGCCAACAGAGTAGGGGATTAAAATGTTATTTTTCTCATAAACTTCTATCTCATTTTTATTAATTCTTTTAATCTTTAAATCAATTGATTGTCTTTTGCCAATATAATCCTGAACAAACCAGGTTAAGTCAACATCTGAGTAATTTAGAAAGAGATTATTTAGTTCTTCTCTTGTTCTTGAAGTATTAACACTTCTAACTAGGTCTTTAAAATTCTTTTCTCCTATAATTTCTTCAATGTATATTAAACCTAGTCCAGAGTGATAAGGTGAAGCGATTTCTTCATTTATTCTAGTTAAATATTCACTTGATTGATCATCTATTTGATGAAGATTTAATCTTTGTACATACTCAGAATAATTTAAAAACAAATCGTTAAAATCAATTTTAGATATTTCATAATTTTTCAGTAAACTAATCCCTGCTAGTCTACCTAAAAATTTCACATTTGGATAGAAATCATTAATATATTTATTTAAAAGAAAAATCTCTAAGCCATTGTATATCCAGTGAGATTCTCTTTTATTTAAATTTATCTTTTGATTTAAATAGTTAATTATAAATGATTTTAAAAATATTATTTCTTCTAAAAATTCATCAGAAAAAGGACTTATAAAACTTGGTAATTCATTAAATCCATAAAAGGGGTTTGATTCGTAATCTATTCTAGGAACAAGAAGTTTATTATAGTTATTATCATTAAAGTAATTAGTAATAAAGTTAATTACTCGATTAACTTTTATTTCAGAATCTAGAGGTGAAGACATCGCGAACACATCAGTTTCTACTTCATATTTAAATTCCTCAAATTTTTTATAATCATCTTGAGTAAGTAGGTTAATTCTTACATCTTTTATTTGCGAACCTGAAAGGAAAACTGTCTTAATATTATCTGTTAATTCAGTTTTATCTTTGATTAGATTTGAAAATAAATAAAGTTCTTTATCAAAAGATATTTTAAGCTTATAGCGTGATTTTTCTAGAGACTGATCATCAAGATTTAAATTACTTTGATTATACCATTTAGAATTAGATATGTTTGAGAACACAATCAGCCAATTCTTTAAATAGAAATCATGATCATCATAACCGTGTCCAGTAAATTTAGAATCAGGTAATTTTATAGAATAGTATATTTCAATTTCAATTGATTCACCTTTTGAAATAGGTTTTTTAAGATTAACCTTAATGATATCTGAAGAGTTATTAGATCTCTCCCATGTTTCAATATTATTTGATATGATATTATTAATTAACGTTGAACCTCTTTGTTTTTTTTGAGCAAATGAAAAGCTTCTTGAGTATTCATCAGAAATTCTTTTTGCAAGCTTAGTTGTGTTATCTATATAAGAGTTTGACCAGTCTTCAAGATATATCTCTTTTAATAAAATATTAGAAGTGTTCTTAAATTTCATTACTTGATAAATCTCAATTGTTTTATCTTCTGAATTAAGTTTAGCATCAATATTATACGAGTTTATATTCTGACCAAAGCTAGTAATTGGAATAATTAATATTGTCAATATGAAAAAGTTGAAATAAATTTTCATTAATAAAATTCTTTAGAAAGAAACTTTGCAGTATAACCTTTATCGTTGTTAATTATTTCCTTAGGAGTACCGCTATCAAGTAAATTACCACCTTTCTTTCCACCTTCAGGTCCTATATCAATTATGTAATCAACTTGTTTTATTACATCTAAATTATGTTCTATTATAATTATTGTATTCCCTTTATTAACAAGTTGGTTTAAAACATCTAAAAGAACTCTAATATCTTCAAAATGTAACCCTGTGGTTGGTTCATCTAGAATATAAATTGTTTTACCCGTATCTTTTTTAGATAACTCGCTTGCAAGTTTTATCCTTTGAGATTCTCCACCAGATAATGTAGTTGAGGGTTGGCCAAGTGTAATATAACCCAAACCAACACTTTCAATAGCCTTTAATTTATTATGTATCTTAGGGATAGAAGTAAAGAAATCTAGAGATTTTGACACACTCATATCTAATATATCTGAAATTGATTTACCCTTATATCTAACTTCTAGAGTTTCTCTGTTAAACCTTTTGCCATTGCAAACTTCACACTCAACAAAAACATCTGGCAAGAAGTTCATTTCAATTAATCTCATTCCTCCTCCCTTACAGTTTTCACATCTACCACCTGAAACATTAAAACTAAATCTACCTGGCTTATATCCTCTAATTTTCGCTTCAACTGTATCTGAAAATAATTTTCTTATCTCACTGTAAACTCCAGTATATGTAGCAGGATTACTTCTTGGTGTCCTTCCTATTTGTTGCTGATTTACCTCTACTACCTTATCAACATGCTCAACTCCATCAATTTTTTTAAATTCTAGCGGAGATTTAACAGAGTTATAAATTTTTGAATTTAAAATTGGATACAATGTCTCGTTTATTAATGAAGATTTACCACTGCCTGAAACTCCGGTAACAGCAATCATCTTTCCAAGAGGAAACTCAACATTTATATTTTTCAAGTTATTCCCCTTACATCCATATAGTTTTATATTATTTCCATTACCAGATCTAATCTTTTTAGGTATTTCAATTTTTTTAACTTCATTTAAATAATCTGCAGTAATTGTTTTAGCTTTTTTAATATTATCTGGAGAGCCTTCATATATTATATCACCTCCATTGACACCAGCAAATGGACCTAAGTCTATAATATGGTCAGAGCTCATTATCATTTCTTTATCGTGTTCAACTACAATGACTGAATTTCCAGAGTCTCTTAGTTTCTTTAATGAATCAATTAATTTTAAATTATCCTTCTGGTGAAGTCCAATACTTGGCTCATCTAAAATATAAAGCACTCCAACTAACTGTGATCCTACTTGTGTAGCTAATCTAACTCTTTGTGCTTCTCCTCCTGATAATGATCTTGATGATCTTGATAGTGTCAAATATTCAAGTCCTACATCAATTAAAAACTGTATTCGGATTAATATTTCTTTTGTTATTTCCTCTGATATCTTGATTTCTTTTTCAGATAATTTTTTATTTAACTTTTTAAACCATTCTTTAAGTTCTGAGAGATCCATTTCGCTTAAATCAAATATATTTTCATCATTTATTCTAAATGACCTTGATTCAACTTTTAATCTACTTCCTAAACAAGATTTACAATTCTTGATATCTACAAATTGAAGTGCCCATCTTCTTAGGCTTTTTGATTCATCATTATTTATCTGATCACGAATAAATGACTCAATCCCCATATAATCAATCTCATACTGTCTTTTTACACCTAAATCTTTTGAATTAACTGTAAAACTCTGTTTGCCACCATTTAATATAAAATTCAATCCATCTTCTGGTATTTTTTTAATAGGATCACTTAGTGAAAAATTATAGTATTTTGATATTAAGTCAATCTGTTTATATATCCATGAATTATCTTTTTTACCTATTGGTAGAATACCACCATTATTAATTGAAACTGAGTTATCAGGTATTAGTTTTTTAATATTTATCTCATATTCAGTTCCTAAACCATTACAACTCTCACACATTCCTTTGGGAGAGTTAAAAGAAAAAGTATTAGGTTCAGGCTTAGGGTATGAAATTCCAGATTTTGGACACATTAAATTCCTACTGAAATATTCAGGTTTTCCAGAATCCGAATCTAAAATAAAAATTGTATCATTCCCATATTTCATTGCTATTTTAATAGATTCTGAAAGAACTCTTTTTGACTCAAAGTCATCTTTTATAGATAAATTATCAACTACTAAACTAATATCATGGGTTTTATATCTGTCAAGTTTCATCCCTCTTTTGATATCAACAATATCACCATCAACTATAACTTTAGAAAAACCTTGCTTTGTGAAATTTTCAAATAAATCTCTATAATGACCTTTTCTAGATCTAATAATAGGTGCAAGAATAATTATTCTCTGATTAAGAAATTTCTCACATATTAACTTAATTATTTCTTCGTCAGTGTTTTTAACCATTTTTAAGTTGGATGAGTAACTGAAAGCAATTCCAATTCTAGCATATAATAATCTTATAAAGTCATATATGTCAGTTACTGTTCCTACGGTAGATCTTGGGTTTTTACTGGTGGTTTTTTGTTCAATTGCTATTACTGGAGATAAACCTTCTATTTTTTCAACATCTGGTCGTTCGTAGTTCCCAACAAATTGTCTAATATATGCGGAAAATGTCTCCATATATCTTCTTTGCCCTTCAGCATGAATTGTATCAAACGCGAGCGAAGATTTACCACTACCTGATAAACCGGTAATAACAACAAGCTTATCTCTAGGAATCTCAAGGTCTAGATTTCTAAGATTATGAACTTTAGCTCCCTCAATTTGAATTGTGTTATTCAATTAAATAATTTATTTTAAAATTTCACCATAATCATCTCCTCTAAAATCAGCGCCAGTTGAAACATTTCCTTTCTCATCTATAAAAATTGCATCAACTGCCCCAATTGATGATCTTGGAGACATACCTCCTGTTTCCATTTGAATGGGTAGTGAAATAACAAAATAGTTTTTAGATTTCAATATAGAGTCTTTGACTTTATCTAGACCACCTTCTTCGAAAATTACTACGTCAGGTAACCACTGATGATGAAATCTTGGAGCGTTTACTGCATCTTGAATATCCATATCAAACTCATATACATTAAGTATTGTTTGTAGTACAGAGGTTATAATTGTAGATCCACCAGGAGTACCAACTATCAGTGATGGTTTATTATTCTTCAAAACTATTGTTGGAGTCATTGAGCTTAGCATTCTTTTTCCTGCTTTAATTGAGTTTGCTTCGCTCCCAATTAATCCATAAAAATTTGGATATCCTGGTTTAGAACTAAAATCATCCATTTCATTATTTAAGAAAAAACCTCCTTCTTCAACAAACACTTTAGATCCATAGCTATTATTTAATGTAGTGGTTACAGATACAGAATTTCCATATTTATCTATAATTGAGTAATGGGTTGTTTCATCACTTTCATTGATAATTATATTTCCATGTTTTACTTCAGATGATGGAGTTGCTTTATCCCAAGAAAAGTTTTTCATTCTTTCATTTACATATTTTTTATCAATAAGTTCATAAACAGGAAGATTCATAAAATCAGGATCACCCATAAAATGACTTCTGTCTGCATACGCTCTTCTTTCTAGTTCTACCATTAATTGAACAGCCTCAACAGAATTATGTCCAAAACTTTTAATATCGTAATCTTCAATAGATTTAAGTATCTGTCCAATTAAGATACCTCCACTTGAAGGTAAAGACATTGATATGACCTCAAGGTCTTTATATTTAAATTTCACTGGATCTCTCCAAACTGATTTATAATTTTTTAAATCATCTACAGTCATTATCCCACCAGATTTTTTAACATCTCTAACTATCATGTCAGCTATTTCACCTTCATAAAAAGCTTTAGGACCAAATTCTGAAATCTTTTTAAGTGTTTCAGCAAACTTTATGTTTTTGATGGTATCACCTTCAAAATATCTCTTCGAATAAAGAGATTCATTACCGTTAATCTTTATAAAATCTTCAAGCTTTCCGGTTAAAGAGTTTGATTGTTTCTCTGTTACTACATATCCATTATTTGAAAGATCAATAGCAGGTCTAAAAAGTTCTTCTATTGGAAGAGAGCCAAACTTAGAATGTATTTCAAAAATTGCAGAAATTGATCCTGGAACTCCTACAGCAGCACCTCCAAGAGTACTCATGTCAGGTATAACATTACCATCTATATCAAGATACATGTCTTTATAAGCGCTTCCTGGAGCCATCTCTCTG
>Ga0209425_10001073_pt1 | contig 32265 bp, 34 predicted proteins | sample COG_05_FD_184749 | JGI IMG/M metagenome (GOLD analysis project Ga0209425, IMG submission 184749) | Pelagic Microbial community sample from North Sea - COGITO 998_met_05 (SPAdes) (version 2) | ecosystem: Environmental > Aquatic > Marine > Neritic zone/Coastal water | place: Helgoland, sampling...
ACCCAAACCCGCACTCATCAAATATATCGTGCCCGCCACAGATCCTGAAAAAACAACGGCTTGATTTTTTGCACCCAAAGGATAAAGCTTTTGATCACCTGTTGGCTCGTAATAACTAATATCGTTCGAAACAAAACGTAGCAAATCACCCACACGCGATAAAAGCCTGCAAATTAAATAGTTAATTGATAACACCCAGCTTGATATTGAGACCACATCATTATCATCGTCTAAACCAAACAAGCCATTGAAAGAAGCTTCGAATTTATATTTAAATAAGCCCATCGTGGGAATCGCCCAAAGCGCAATTAAGGCCAGAACGAATAAACGCCCTGTGCAAGACATTCCTTTTGTTGGAAATTTTTTCCGTGCTTTTGCGAAATTAGAAAATTGCGCATTCACACTGAATGCCCGATAGCCAATCTCTGTGCTCAAAAACGTGTAAATGTAAACACTCATAATAAGCGCTTTACTCGTGGAACCGAAAGAGTTGATCAACGTTTCCGTGCCTAAGTAGCACAACAATAACGCCGGCCCAATGCCGTTGATAATGCTTGAAAGGCCTAGTGTTATGGCAAGCAACTTCAAAGGACCGGATGTTTTGGTATCTGCCTTTGCAGGCGGGCCAACCACAAACCGCCTCACACGACTCCAACACCCAACATGCTCTTCTTCACTGATTTTTTTAAAATCGTTATACACACTAAAGAAACGCGTGAAATACATAATATAAGCACGGCTTGCAATGGTTAACACTTCGGCTGTTAACAACACCTTATCACTATCGAGCTTCAGATATTCCAAGGCACCTTTGGTTGCAAAGAATTCTCGGCCGCCATAGGCAAAAATTGTGCCTAGCGTGCAAGCGAGTGCAAAGCAAAATACCGCTCGATGATTTTTAAGTCGCGGAACTTCGGGGGGTGCCTGGATCCCTTCTGCACCAGACGGGCTCTTCTTCGATTGTGGGTACTCTAAATTTACATCCGCCTGCTCTGTCGGCCAGACTGAATTTAATTTTTCTGTTAACACGCCCTTCACTCTCTTGATTCTTGTTATAATGCGAGAGAGTAGCACACCAAGCTTAAGGAAATATTAAGGGTCGCTCCAATTCTTTCTACCTTGCTCTTGGCCTGAGAAATACTTTATACTAGCCCCTGTTATCTGTAATGATTACTAACAGGAAACCATCATGGCGACACCCCCTATTTTCTCAGTTTTCGGACGATCCCCGATACGCCCCTTGCAAAAACATATGTCTGCAGTCATAGCCTGCGTAGAACAATTTTTGCCCTTCCTGGAGGCCGTTAAAGCCAAGGACTGGGCTCTGGCTGAAAAGCGCCAACTCGAAATTTCTGACCTTGAAAATGATGCCGACACACTCAAAAGTGATCTTCGCACCCATCTACCCAAAAGCCTCTTCTTGCCCGTTGCCAGAACTGACTTGCTCGAATTGCTGACCATGCAAGATCGTGTCGCTAATCGCGCGGAAGATATTGCAGGCATCATGCTAGGCAGGAACATGGAACTACCCGATGAAATCGCCGATGAGTTTTTTACATTTGCAGAGCGATGCGTCGACGCAACACGCCAAGCTAAAAAAGCCATCTTCGAACTCGATGAACTTTTTGAAGCAGGCTTTAGCGGAAATGAAATCAGCCTCATTGCTGACATGATAGAAAAACTCTCGGATATAGAGCATGATACTGACAAGATGCAAATCTCACTGCGCAAACAATTATTTGCCATTGAGAATGACTTGCCTCCAGTTGAAGTTATGTTTTTATATCAAGTAATTGAGTGGACGGGCGATCTTGCTGATCGTGCGCAAAACATTGGTGATCGTTTAGAAATTTTATTGGCGCATTAATTATGGAATTAGGTTTATTATTTGTTGTCGCTGCCTGCATCATTGGCTTTATCATGACATGGAGCGTAGGCGCGAACGATCTTGCAAACATCATGAGCACGGCGATGGGTTCGAAAGCCATCTCTGTTAAACAAGCCATTATTTTTGCTGTTATTTTTGAATTTGCCGGCGCCATCTTAGGTGGTTCACACGTGACCGATACGATTCGGCAAGGCATCATCAACACCGACTTATTAACACAAACGCCTGAAATTTATGTTCACGGTATGCTTGCTGTCTTACTAGGCGCAAGCACCTGGATGTTAATCGCAAGTTTTCTTGGCATGCCTGTCTCGATCACCAATGCGATTGTTGGCTCCATTGTTGGCTTTGGCGTTTTAATCATTGGCACCTACGCCATTCACTGGGAAAAAGTGGGTTTCATTGCGCTTAGTTGGATCTTCTCACCTGCAATCGCGGGCTTTGTGGCGTTCGGTTTATTTAAAGCCATCCAAAAATCCATACTCGCCACCAATGAACCCTACCAATCCGCACGCTACTTCATGCCCCTCTATCTTTTCCTCGTTGGTATCGTCTTATCAGTCATGCTGGTCTTAAAAGGGCTACACCACTTCGGCATTTATTTTGACACAGAACAAAGTACGGCTATCGTATTGGGCGGCGGCATCATTGTTATCTTGCTGGGCACGCTCATCATCAACCAACTGCCTAGACCCAATGGCGAAAAAAATCATGAGCAATTTGTCTATGTCGAAAAAATGTTTAGCGTTTTAATGGCCTTTACCGCTTGCGCTATGATTTTTGCGCACGGCTCTAATGATGTTGCGCTCTCAGTTGGCCCATTGGTTGCGATCATCAATGTCTATACGCATGGCGGTCAAATCGTACAAGACCCGCCACTCCCACTCTGGACAGTCATCTTTGGTTGTGTCGGCGTTGTAACAGGTCTCGCAATGTACGGTCGCAAAGTCATTGAAACCGTTGGCAGCGGCATCACCGCGTTAACACCGAGTCGCGCATTTTGCGCCACCCTTGCCGCAGCAATGACCGTGATCGTCTCAACCAGCGCAGGCACGCCCGTTTCTGCCACACAAACTTTAGTGGGCGCTGTATTAGGGGTTGGATTAGCGCGCGGCATCGGCGCACTTAACATCACTGTTATTCGCAACATCTTCATGTCATGGGTGGTTACCATCCCAGTAGCGGCTACGCTAACGATTATTTTTTATTACATTTTAGCAACTTTCTGCTAACAACAGGAAATGACATGAACCCACTTGGCAAAGATTCACTCATCGACACACCCTGCATCGGTATTTGCTCAACGGCAATCGGCGATGACGTGTGTATTGGTTGTGGCCGCACCTTTGAAGAAGTTAACAACTGGAACAGCTTAGCCGATGAAGCCAAAATCACTATCAACAAACGACTTGAAAGAGAGCGTGAGACTGCATGATTCTTGTTGTCGATAATTATGACTCCTTCGTGTTTAACTTAGATCGCTACCTACGCGAACTGGGCGCCGAATCACATGTCGTCCGAAATGATAAAATTACCATAGAAGCCATCCACGAATTACAACCCACCCACATCGTATTATCTCCCGGTCCTTGCACACCTACAGAAGCCGGCATCTGTGTAGACATTATCAAACACTTTGGCGAGACAACTCCCACTTTAGGCGTCTGCCTTGGACATCAAGCCATAGGCGCTGCATTTGGTGCGAAGGTTGTGCCCGCAATAAAACCCATGCACGGAAAACCCGATCGCATTGCGCATAACGCACGATCACTTTTCACCGGCATCCCTAACCCGCTCAACGTTGGGCGTTATCACTCGCTCGTCTTAAGCCACGATAATTTTCCCGACTGCCTTGAGCGCATAGCACACAGTGCTGATAATGAAATCATGGCAGTACAACATAAAACATGGCCCGTCTTTGGCGTTCAATTTCATCCAGAGTCCGTGCTCACCGATCACGGCTACCCGCTGTTGAGAAATTTTTTGAGCATCAAAAAATGAAAATAATTGTCAACGGAAAGTTATACAATGCCAACGACCCAATCGCAACAATAACAGATCGCGGCCTACTTTTGGGCGATGGCTTATTTGAAACTTTACGCGTTGATAACAACACTATCCAATATGCTGAAAAACATTTCAATCGCTTACAGAAAAGTGCTAAAATTTTTTCAATTCCGTTACCATTCTCTTACCCTCAAATGCTTCATATGATGAAAACACTTCTAAAAGAAAATGGCTTAAGCAACGCCAGCATTCGTTTAACACTCACTAGAGGACCAGGGCCGCGAGGCATTTTGCCGCCAGAAAAAATGATCCCGCAATACTTCATTGCTGCACAAGAACTTTTAACCGCTTTCAACACAAGCACCGCAATACTTGTCGATCACATTCGTCGTAATGAATACTCTCCAACAAGCCAACACAAAACCTTAAACTATTTTGACAATATCGTTGCGGCGCAATACGCAAAAGAAAAAGGCGCTCAGTTTGCGATACTAAAAAACACAAAAGCGAATATTGCGTGTGCACATTGTGCGAATATTTTTTTAAACATTGACGGAAAGATATATACGCCGAGAACGGATGACGGCGCACTGCCTGGAATAATACGTAGCAACATTATTGAAACGGAAAACATCACTTGCAGAACACTCCCAGCTTCATCCCTAAAAGATGCTCAACATATCTTCCTCACAAACTCTTTGATGAACAAGGTATCGGTCGACCTGATTGACGCCTGTTAAATTCTGATATACCATTACTTATATCGTTCGATAATAAAAAAGACGCATCAAAAAAATTGAAGCCAGGGAATCTGTAATTGTGCCAAACATCACAGGAGTGATCTTATGTCTTTTAAAAACAAAACACCCGACCAAAAAGAAATAACGCTTAAAAAACGTCAAGAAGCTTTTCGCCAATCAAACCCCTTTCGCCTATTAGTCAATGCATCCACCCCAATAAAAAAAATAGAAATTGCACAACGCACGTTAAAGAAACTCAATAACAGCATAACCTCTTTCGAAAAAATTATGTTTTCTGACAAACCAGACACCACAATAGACTATGCTCAATTTCTTGATTTGGCGTTGCAAGAACAGCGGCGCTGGTTAGATATCTTGTCTGACCTGACTCAAAAAACGCGTCCTACAAGCCCCTTTTCACCTGTTGAAAGTTACCTCATAGGCAACCCCGAAATAACGCCAGGGGTTTTTCTAAAAAAACCTATTCTTCGAAAATCTAGACAACTCACACGATCTCAATCCTCACCACTAGTTGAATATTCATTCCAGTCTCGACGATGTTTCTCACCGATACTGGCGGAAGAACCACTGTCACCTATTCTCTCCGCAGAGCATACTTCACTAGTCCCATCGCACTGATCAACAACCAGGCAACCTCAATAACAACAGAGGGGATATTGGGCGTAAAGTAAAGAGAGATTAAGATCAAGATTGAACCGATAAAGTTCATCAATGAATACAGCAAACTGTTCGATAAAAGCCTCTCTAACTGAAGCAAAAAGAACGCAAGCAACACAAGGGTGACGCCCAACATTCCCAAAAAATTATGTTCAGCAATAAGGAAGTGACTTAACATTTCGCATCTCCGACCCAAGGGTGACCAATTAAAGAACGGTCTCTAATGCCGCCCCAAATAAAGTTTGCAGGTCAAAAGCTTACACATTATAGTAGAGAACTTACAGAATTTTATCATCTAACTCAAAAGCGGGAGCAAATATTCTCATGGATATTTCTAAAGTCACATATATTTGGATGGACGGTGCACCAACAAAAAAATTGCGCTGTAAGACACGAATGATCGAACACCCAAGCGGCCCAATGAAGATCAAAAACTTACCTGATTGGGGATTTGACGGCTCTTCAACTTACCAAGCTAGTGGACACGACTCTGACCTCACCCTTAAACCCGTCACACTCATCAAAGATCCAACATCACCAGGAAAGAATTACCTCGTCTTTTGTGAAGTCTTCCTCCCAGACGGCAAACCACACCCAACCAACTCACGCGCTCGCTTACGCGAAATGCTCGATAACGGCGGAAGAGAACATGATGCTTGGATAGGGTTTGAACAAGAATACACGCTATTTAAAGGTAACCAACCCCTCGGCTGGCCACAAGGCGGTTACCCTGCACCACAAGGCCCATTTTATTGCGGGGTTGGCGCGGATGAAGTATACGGACGCGACCTTGTCAAAGAACATACACAAGCTTGCATCGATGCTGAGCTCATGATCTTTGGCATTAATGCTGAAGTCATGCCAGGCCAATGGGAATTTCAAGTCGGTTACCGTGACATCAGCAGCGAAAGCCCAGACCCACTGACCGTCAGTGACCACCTCTGGTTAGCACGCTGGATACTGTATCGTTTAGGCGAAAATTATAACATCACAGTCTCACTAGATCCAAAGCCTATCAAAGGTGATTGGAATGGCGCAGGCAAACACACTAACTTCTCAACCAAAGCAACACGCGACCCCAAAACTGGCATGGAAGCAATCCACAGCGCTGTTGAGCGCTTGAAAAACCGCCACAACGAACACATTAAGTTGTATGGCTTAGGCTTGGAAACTCGCTTAACCGGTTTGCATGAAACAGCACCGATCACTGAATTCTCTGCTGGTATCGCTGACCGCGGGGCTTCCATTCGAATTCCACGCACGGTTGCTGAAGCGGGCTACGGCTACTTTGAAGATAGACGCCCTGGCGCAAATGCTGATCCGTATGAAGTGTCTGCCATTTTGTTTGAAACGGTATGTGAAATTAAACTGCCTAAAAAAGAAACGACTGGCGTATAAAACAATAAACACGCTGTGCACCAACCCAATGGTGTGCAGCGTTTTATTACGAGGAAACACGATGTCTTTTTTTACTTACGACATTCCGATGCTCTGGTCCACGCTGGGCAACCAAGCCCACGATCTTGCACCTAAAGTGCTAACTAGCCTAGTGCTTTTTCTCACTTTCTACTTGCTATCGTTAATAATTAAATACGGCACATTACATACTTTCAGAAAACTTAACAATCCACACGGTATTTTGCGCCTCTTAAGTAAAACTGCACAAACCATTATTATACTCATCGGACTCGTCACAGCACTGGGCACCGCCGGCATTAATGTTAGCGCACTGGTTGCAAGCTTAGGACTCGTAGGCTTCGCCGTTGGCTTTGCTTTAAAAGATTTTATTGCGAACATGCTGGCAGGCATGTTGATCTTGTTTTACCACCCGTTTCGGATCGGTGACAACATTTCAGGAAAAGACTTCACCGGAAAAGTGTTGGAAGTTAACCTGCGCTACACACTGCTTCTAAATGAAGACAAACACATCTTAATCCCAAATGCCACGCTCTTAAATAACACCATTACTTTAGAGCGCCACCTGGAAAAGAGCGCTACGCGCACTTAATCATACTGAATTCCGGATATCGCTTCGCGGCTTTGCCGCTCATTGCGATTCCGGAAAGACTCACACCCGCCATCCCCGACCTGATCGGGGATCCATCAAAATCAAAACACGCTAATACAAACCCAACTCATGACGATCAGGGTATTCCATCCGCAAACGATCAAATGTTTTTTTAATATCAACGCCTGATTCCGTGAGCGCGCGCTTCATGCGCATCGTATCAACCATCGGATCATAAACCCTTAACACGGAGTAGCGACATGCATCGTTCGAATAATCAATGGACGCACCGCTTGATGAAAAAGGCAATGGCAATTCCCATCCAAACGCACGGCATGCTGCTTCATAAATCATATGCGTACCGCGCAGTTTACTCTCAACGGCGTAACCTGCGACATGTGGCGTTGCAATATAACTTTCATTCAACACCTCTAAATCAATCTCAGGCTCACCTTCCCAGACATCCAAGCACCACGTCAAATGATCACCCGAATTATTGAGCACTGAAAAATCTATTACCGCACCGCGTGCAGCGTTCAGCAAAACACATCCTGGCTTTAATTGTTTTAAGAAGATATCGTCAATGAGATGATAGGTGGAAAACTCGCCTTGCTTGGTTAATGGGGTATGCACGCAAACCAAATCGCAGTCCGAAAACGCTTCTAATGCAACATGCGAAAATTCAGACTCAGATGCTGCACGTAATGGATCATTCAAAACGACATTAGCATTCAACACTGACAATCGTTGAACTACCTGTTTTCCAATATGCCCCACACCTATCACGCCCACTTTAGGGTTCATTGGCAAACGTCCATCGAGCTGTAATCTCACCGCACAGCTCAACACATAATCGGCAACTGACGCTGCATTACAGCCTGGTGCAACAGACCAGGGAATATTGCATTCATCCAAATAGCGCGAATCAATATGATCAGCGCCACCCGTTGCAGAACCCACAAACTTAACAGGCGTGTTTTTCAAAAGTGATTCATCAACACACGTAATAGAACGCGTCAATAAAATATCAACGTCCGACAAATCATCATTACCTATATCACGACCCGATGTCGTCACAACGTCTGCATGCGCGGAAAATAAATCGTGCACACCCGGCATTTGCTTGTCTGCTAGCACCTTCATTACACTATACTCACAAACCGACCAGAAAGAGGAACACCTTCTCTTTCCAAGAGTCCAGCCTGTAAACTTCTCTGGCCTGATAACGAATCCATGTCAACTGAATCGTTACTCTTTGACGAAAACAAACAACAACAAGACACACTGGATGTCGACAAAGCTGTACCCAGCTTATAACCCAACATTGAACACAACACACTAACACCAATCTGAACAGCTTCGGTGTAGTCTGAAGGTATAAAACCGCCTATGACCAGTCCTGCAACCATCCCCAGCTCAGCCCCAATCACTCGTATAGCTCTACTCGACTTAGAAACACAGGCAATAGCTTTATCTTCAGGTAATTTTGGCAACACAAATGCTTTTTCATAATGCGCAACACTGTAACCCAACAGACTCGTTGTAACAAGACCAATAAAAATAGCAACTCCAGAATTTTCCCAACCTAGCTCTTCGGAAATATAGCCAAACACACCGTGAGCTAAATTTTCTGATTTTACCAATGAAAAATATAACAATACCAATAAGGCACTGCCTGATAAGGCACCAACAATCATTGAAAAGTTTGTGGAATATTCTGATCGAAGTAACTGTAGCTTCGCGCGTTTCAATGTCGCCTTCTCATGCAATAAATGCGTTAAACGGCGATACAACGCAAGCAATTCAATCGGTCTTTCAATGATTGAAAAATCAATTGGCACTAAAATGTCTTCTATCGATTTACAAATACCTTGCTCCACGAAAAACGCAACTACGTTCTTTGCTTGAAATTCATCGAGCAACATTTGCCTTTCGTGGTTAAAGGCTTTCTCTAAATGCTTCAGCACTTTGACTTGCGCACCCTGATCACCGCTCTTAAAAGCCCACCTCAATAACGGCCTGTAAAGCACCAACAAATTTGTGCCAGAAGTATCAGCACAGCTTGGGAAACAACGAAAGGCATCGGCATCTTCAACTAATGCTAGGAAAGACTTTGAAAACGTATTCCTTAATTTTTTCTCAAGCAACTTCAGTTGCGACTTTAACCTCGACCATGATGTTGTTACCTCTTTCCCAATTTCACTGTAGTCTTTAGCAACTAAATTTTGAAAGTCCTTCGCAAACTCATCACCCACAACCTCATTGTGTGCTGCATGATAAACAATGCGCTCACTTAACACCTTTGTCGCTACAGGGTATTTTATTCCCGCACGCCGCAAATCTCTAAATGAAATCCTCAAACCCGATAGCGGGTTATCCTTAAACTTTTGAGGATTCGCTTTCGTATGCTGCATAACACCGTGCCTAGCTGTCGGCAACAGTTGTTTTCTCTCAAGCGTCTCGCCTCGAACAAGCTCATGGAAAAGTTGTTTATATTCTTGCACCGTATTTGACATGTACGGCTTATTCGCACTATAGAAAAACGGTGTTACTGGCAAGTTAGCGCGGTCGCCATTAACCGCTATTTCATCTTGCGGAGGATGCACATAACCATACTCAACACCGGCATCTTGCATCGCCTTCCATAAATCTAACATTATTTTTTTATAATGCGCACGCGTGAATTGATAGTCTTGCTTGTGACTATCAAACTCCATATAAACACAAATTTCTTTACCGCGTTGATCTCTATCCATGCTAGCAAGTGAAGCCTTACTTTCTTTTGATTCCATGAACGCACGTGTTGCATCCCAATGACCATTAAGATCTAACCGGCCATTACCGAGGACTTTTGGCGAGATAATTTTAAAGATGGGTCGATTCGCCGTTTGGCACAATAGCTCAACGGCTGATAGTGCGTTAACAGCTTTCTCTAGATTGGCTTGCGTAGGCCTAATTGACATTCGAAATTGCCAACGGTGTTGACGCTGATCATTAGGCCCTATTGATGGGTGGATATCAACATAACCACCCCACTGGCTTCGTCGCTTGAACTCACGTTTTAATTGCGCACTGATATCAACACCATTTTGCATACTCCATTCCCCTGTATTGTTTCTTTATTTTATATTAAATTATTAGAACCTATAGCCCACACCTGCGGTCAACATAACAACCGACGCAATTTTATTAACACCTGCTGCATTCTGATCAGCCAATCCTGTCACCGCATCAGGGTTGTCGCCATACACATAATGATAAGCGGCATTGATTGTAAATCCACTTTCAAAAGCGTATTCAGTGCTAAGCGCAATTTCAGGAAAAATTTTGCCGTGCGATTTTTCCAGCCCTGGATTCATTAATCCGTTTGCAACCGATTCTTGATACACATAATCAAAGCCGCCTTTGGCTTTAAAGTTTAAGTAAGAATCAAAACGCCATTGCGCGACGGCCAGCAAATCTACGTCGTAACCTTTAAAGGTTAAACTGTCGCTTTCATTATTTCCAAACCATAATTTATTGTCAGCGTATTTTGCATAACCCACTTCGCCCCCAACCAACAGCATGTCATCACCAAGGAGGTAGCCTGCTGACAAACGGCCTAAGACACCGCGATATTCATACCCACCCGGATTATCGTTTAAATCAGGCCTGGGTGTTTCCATACCGCCGGTACCGAAATTGATATTCACATAGCGCTCAGATTCGGCCGATGCGATGCTCGAGATTAAAACCAACACAATAAAGAGTATTTTTTTCATGAGATCCCCGTAAATTTTTATTCATTATAAAGGCATGATATCAAAGCCCTGGACCCTTTGATAGGTCGCGTATTCATTGACTTTAATTGGGCCTAACTTTACACTCTCGAATCCTTTACAAAGACTGATTTCCACTATGATGCAATCGTTTTTATTCGCACTACTCTTAGGTTACGGTGCCGCCGTTCCGATCGGCCCCATGAATGTGGAAATTGCCCGACGCAATTTACGCTTTGGCACGCGCTTCGGCATTGGCTTTGGACTAGGCGCCTGCACCGCTGATCTTGTTTACCTCGTCTTAATTGCTTTAGGCGCCCTCGCCATATTACAAACTCCCTTAATGATCCAAATGGTTGGCATCATAGGTGGATTATTTTTAACCTGGTTCGGCGTTAATGCCTTACGGTTAAAAGAGGCAAAACCCACGGATAACACCGCCATCCCACCCTCAATCCTCAAAAATTACCTGCAAGGACTTGGCTTAACTTTACTCAACCCTATCACTATTATTTTTTGGGGCTCTGTCAGCTCACACATCGTTCTGACCAATGATCAACAGCCACACGCATTAGCCATTGCAGGTCTCGGCGTAGCCGTTGCCACCTTAAGCTGGGTCTTATCGATCAACACATTATTACACCGCACAAAACATCGATTGAGTGATAAAATAACACATAAATTGAACGTTTTTGGTGGCATTATTCTGCTCATGTTTGCTATTATGAGTTTTTACGAGAGCCTGCTTGGATGATAGATCTAAAAGAAGTCACAAAAACCTACCGCACCAAAACGGGTTCAATCACCGCACTTGATAACATTTCTCTGTCAGTGAAGTCTGGAGAAATTATGGGCATTATTGGCACCAGCGGCGCAGGCAAAAGCACATTAATCCGCTGTGTTAACTTACTTGAAAGGCCTAGCAAGGGCCACGTCAAGGTTGACGGGCAGTCTCTTTGCGACTTATCACCTTCAGCGTTACGAACCAGCCGCAGACACATCGGCATGATCTTCCAACACTTTAATCTGCTATCTTTACGCACAGTGTTTGATAACATCGCTTTTCCACTCGAACTCACCGGCATGAGTAAAGACGACATCCATCAGAAAGTCACCTCCTTACTAGACTTGGTTGGACTAGAAAACCGCGGACAGCATTATCCTTCTGAATTGAGTGGCGGTCAGAAACAACGTGTCGCAATTGCGCGCGCACTGGCAGGCGATCCCAAAGTCCTATTGTGTGATGAAGCCACATCGGCTCTTGATCCCCAAACCAGCTTATCCATCTTAAATTTATTAGAACAAATTCGAGATCAACTCGGCATCACAATTTTATTGATCACACACGACATGCAAGTTATCAAACATATCTGTGATCGTGTTGCTATTTTAGAGCACGGGAAAATTATTGAAGAAAACACTGTGGCTGAATTTTTTACTGCCGCTAAGACCGACATCGCCAAAGAGTTCATTGCAAGCAGCATCCGACAGGATTTGCCCAAAGAATTAGCCCAACGCTTGCAAACTGAATCAACCGACAAGAATGCGCCTGTCATACGCTTATGGTTTCACGATGAATCTACATCACAACCGATCATTGCTGGCACCTGCCAACGCTTTCATGTTGACATTAACATCCTGCAAGCCAACCTTGAATATATTCATCACAGGCCCGTAGGCATCATGATAATCAAAATTGAAGGCGAAGATGACAACATAAACAACGCCATCAAACATTTAAAAGCACTGGAGATCAAAACAGAGCAGCTGGGGTATATTACACATCATGTTATTTGAATTAGCACACGCCACCTGGGAAACCCTTTACATGACACTGCTCTCCGGCGTAATTGGCAGCATCGTGGGCGTTCCTTTAGGCATCGTATTATTCTGCACGGGCAACCCTAAGCTTTGGAAAAACACATTAGCCTACCGAACACTGGGCGCCATCATCAATATCACACGCTCCATCCCTTTCATCATATTAATGATTGCGGTTATTCCATTAACCTTCTTAATCATGGGCACTTCTATCGGCACAACTGCAGCTATTGTTCCATTAAGCTTAGCGGCAATGCCTTTTATCGCCCGATTAATTGAAGCGGCTCTTCATGAGGTAGATAAAGGCCTCATTGAAGCGGCTAGCGCAATGGGTGCTACGGCAATGCAAATGATTACCAAAGTGTTACTGCCAGAAGCGATGCCCAGCATCATTAACGCACTCACATTAACACTGATCACACTGGTTGGCTATTCCGCCATGGCAGGGGCAATCGGCGGCGGTGGTTTAGGCGCGCTGGCGATCAACTACGGTTACCAACGCTTCAACACCACTGTTATGATTGAAACAGTCATACTATTAATCTTCATTGTTCAAGTTATACAAATGCTTGGCGATCAACTCTCAAAACGCTTACTGGCGAAACGCTAACATTAAGGTTTAACACATGAAAAAAATTCTGACGCTTCTTTTTGCTACTGTATTTCTAGCTGGATGCTCACCAAAAGAAAAAACAAACGCCGCCAACTCAATCCGAGTAGGCACCATTGCAGGGCCAGAAACAAGCTTAATGGAAACTGCGAAAATCGTTGCTAAAGAAACCTATGGCTTAGACGTCACCATCATCACCTTTAGCGATTACATACAGCCTAACACTGCGCTTGCAGAAGGCAGTCTTGATGCGAATATGTTTCAACACAAACCTTACCTTGATACACAGATAGAAGCTCGAGGTTACGAACTCACCTCTGTTGCACGAACCTTTATCTACCCTATGGGAATCTACTCTAAAAAAATTACATCACTGGCCCAACTAAAACGCGATAGCTTGGTTGGCATTCCTAATGATCCAACAAACGAAGGCCGCGCGCTCTTATTATTACAAGACGCCAACCTCATCACCTTAAAACCCGGCGCCGGCTTGCTCGCAACACCTGCTGACATCATTGCAAACACAAAGAAGCTACGCTTTAAAGAACTGGACGCATCACTGCTACCTCGCACACTCAACGACTTGACGATTGCTGTGCTCAACACAAACTATGCTACCCCCGCTGGCCTCACGCCTAAAGCAGACGCTCTCTTCATTGAAGGCGCTGACTCTCCTTATGCCAACTTACTGGTTGTACGCACTAAAGACGCTCACAATAAAAATGTTGCAGAACTCATTAGCGCACTTCAATCATCAGAAGTGCTCGCAAAAGCTAATGCATTATTCCCTGCTGGCGCGGCAATCCCCGCCTGGGAACAGAATACCCAATAAAGGGAAATACTCGCGATGGAAACAGCTAAGTGGCCAAAAGTAATCACCCCTCTTTCTGATAAGGAAAAAGACATAAACGATGACTTCATGAAACATTGGCACAAGCAGCTTGGTACGTCATGGAAGTACCGCGTTCTCGAATTTTTTAATCACGGATACCCCAAGTCTTGCAGCCCTAAAGATTTTCAATCAACACTTGAAATTGGCGCAGGACTAGGCGAACACATTGCGCAACAACACTTAAACGAAGAACAGCTGAAAAATTATGTCGCCCTTGAACTCCGTGATAACATGGCAGACTCAATCAAAAAACGCTTCCCCACAGTCAACACCTGCGTGGGCGATTGCCAAGAACACATTCCTTTTGATGACAACCATTTCGATCGAATTATTGCATCGCACGTGCTAGAACATTTACCCAACCTGCCTGCAGCCGTTGCTCAAATGCACCGCGTCTGCAATAAAGAAAAAGGTAAGCTACTCGTAGTGATTCCGTGTGAAGGCGGCTTACTGCATCGCACCCTACGAAAAATCACATCGCAACGCACGTTTGAAAAACGCTACAACACGGCCTATGCGCCCTTCATCGCACGTGAACATTGCAACGTTCCGCATGAGATTTTAACCGAACTTAAAAAATTCTTTACCATAGACCACTCAGCTTATTACCCAACCCTGATTCCGTCAGTGGATACGAATATATTAATTGGGTTAACACTAACACCGAAACTGTAACGGCGCAGGCTTAGAATCTTTTGTTTTACATCTCTCTTCTTCAGGCACTTCTTGAGTGAAAGGCAACCTAACAACCAATCCTTTCTTCGGGCTAATCTTTAAAGCCGTTGAAAAAAACGTTGTTACATTTGACGAAACTAACTTTAGGTCGTCTCGAAATTTCTGTTCTTTTACTTTTTCCTCAGACGGCCCTTTCGCATAAGCCAATTGTGTTGCGCTCCATACCGCCAACATATAAGCCACCACAGGTTTTGCAGCATAAAAGTGCTTCGCCATTTTATTATCAACATAAGCCGACAATAATGTTTTATCTTGGGCCTGAGAGAGCTTTGATGAAACTGACAGAAAAGCCAAGTCCCAACCAGGCACGTTATTGCCTGAATATTCCCAATCTACTAAAAGCATTGTCATGGCTTTTCGATCAAAGATAAAGTTATGGGGGTAAGTTTCATTATGAGAAGGCACTAATTTTGACCCAACAATGACTTCGCTAAATCCATCACCACTTTTTCATCCTTGCCGAGCTGCGAAAGGTGTTTTTTAGGAACACGCGAAAGTGAGCTTTTAATTGTTTCTAATAGCGGATAATCAATCGACATTTTGCTCTTGCTTGTACTCAATTGAAATAACGCGCTTGAAATTTTTTCCAAATTACTGGGCTCCACAAAAAATGCTGTAGAGGCTGATACTGAACTCACAGAAAAAGAGGAAAGCTGATTTCCTGTTTCTACATCAAAATGAATCACACCCGTATTCACGCCAGCTGACTTAGCTACTTATAAATTCTTTAATTCATCTTGACGAGTAAAGGGAGGCCATTGCTTGCGAGCCTTGCGATACACATAACTCGGCTCATTATCTACTGTTACACGATAGTTGGCATTGGTCACCTCTAGCTTACCCAGCGCTGCGAGCTCAACCAATGCATCACTTTGAACAAGATCCTTTTTCACTAATAATTGACGCACATGCGCCGTCGTTTTCCCATTTTGTGATAACATCGTTATAAGCCCCCCGGTTTTGATGTAAACTGCGCAGACCTGCGAGATTGGTCATTAATTTACCGTATTAATAGTGTAAAATCAATACAACCATCTACTCCTTATCTAACTTACTGTTTAATATTGAGTAGCGTGCCAACACGCTTGATCCATTACTCATTCTAGGATAGGCGGCAGAGCTTAATCAATTGATTAGTCTAATGGGATTTATAGCTTTTCTAAATCGACTCAGCAGACGATAGCGGGTTAGCGATACACCCAATAACGGGACATGACATACCCCATCGGTGTAGTGATGAACAAGCCAATCATTGCACCCACATAAGGTGTGCCACCCATATGGTTTACAAAGATGCGCAAGACTAGCATTGTCGTAAGATAATTGATAAAAATCATGCCGACATATTTGCTCATTTGATGAACTATCGGTGATTCGCTGGGATCAAAAGAGACCTTTTGATTGAACAAAAATTGAAACAACGCTGCAACGGTATAAGCCACAGTCACCGCCACGCCATAGTGAAAATGAAAAAAATCTAAAGTGATCGCAATTGCTGAAAAATAGAGAATTGCCGTTATCAATCCCGCAAAAAAAAACAAAAGCGCGGAACGTAAACCGTAGGCGCGCAACATTTTCTGCGAGTTAATCGCATCAATTTCGGGCAACATGAAATCTCTCCTGATGGTAGGAAACTTTTGTTTGTCTTCTCTTAATTTTACCTCTTATTCTAATCAGTTGCTATCTCATTATCTTTTATTCAGAACCAGCACGATTCATATATATAAAATATCGCGCTTTACATCGCCACCAATGATCGCTTAATATGAAGCATCTGTGGAATACAGATTCATGACATGGAATGCAATATGGATATCGAAAAAATTATCAACATCGCAACACTTGCGGGCGAGAAAATCTTAGACATTTACAAGAAAGATACCGCTAACGTTAAGATTAAAAACGATGGCTCACCCGTGACAACAGCCGACCTTGCTGCCAATAAAATTATTTGCGATATTCTAACCGCATTAACACCAGACATTCCTATTCTCTCTGAAGAATCTATAGACCAAATTAACCGAAGTGAGCGTCAGAAGTGGTCAAAATTCTGGTTAATTGATCCCCTAGACGGCACCAAAGAGTTCATTAACAAAACCGATGAATTCACCGTCAATATTGCGCTTATTGACCAGGGCGAACCCGTCCTTGGCGTTGTCTACGCGCCAGCATTGAAAAAAACCTATTTCGCTAAGAAAGGACATGGCGCTTTCTTGCGTGATAAAGCACACAGCGCTAGACGTCTACTGGCTCGAGAATCATCTGATTCACAAAAAAACACCTATAATGTCGTCACCTCTCGCTCACATAATTGCGAGAAAACAAACCTCTATATTAAGAGTTTAGAAACACAAGGCTTCGAGATCGCACGCGTTCCTATGGGAAGTTCTTTAAAGTTTTGCATCGTCGCTGAAAACAAAGCCGAATGTTATCCACGGTTTGGGCCAACAATGGAATGGGATACCGGCGCAGGTGATATCATAGCAAGAGAAGCAGGGAAACAGGTTTTAGTTTTTGACGAAGAAACGCCTCTCGAATATAACAAAGACAGCTTACTCAATCCGGCATTCATTGTTTCCTAATCTTTCAATTCTTGCAGCAATGCATGCAGCAATTGCCCTGCAACGCTTGAGGTAATAGATGAAAAATCATAACGAAAAAGTATCGCCAAACATTATTTTTTCTGTTAAATTATGATCTTATAACTAGAGGTCGTGCTAAATGGCCCACAAGGAAGCATCATTTCGCGCTGAAGTTATCAATTGCGAAATAAGCTATACAATCAACGTGAGCAAAAAAAGGAAAGGGAACTAATGATGGATATTTCTGAGGACCGCACCCCAAAATCCAAATCAGGACACAAACTAAATCAAGTGTTAAAACGCTTAATGACCGAGTGCGAAATAGACGATGCGAAACTCGCAAAAGAAACACGCGTCCCTCTAACAACAATTGCCCGTATGCGCGCTTGCACAACGGCTAATCCAACAGCATCATCATTGCGACCACTCTCTCAATACTTTGGCATTTCAATTAGCCAACTTCTCGGTGATGAGCCTCTCCCTATCGATCACGCCTCAGGCGACCAAGAAGAGTCAACCGCCAAAATTTCACGTGTTCCATTAATTTCTTGGAAGCACGCACATAACTGGACCACCAGCAAATCTTTACCAAGACACGACATTAAGGGCTGGATCACCAGCGACTTACCCCTAAGTCCTATGAGCTACGCACTCACTATTGAAAACAATGCGTATGGTCATATTTTCCGCCCAAACACAGTCTTGATCATCGACCCTTCAATCCCACCAACCTCAACTGATTTTGTTATTATTCAGGCTGGCGACGAAGACAACGTCATACTCAAAGAGATTATCTTTGATGGCGAAGATATTTACTTAAAATCGGTGAATCCTGAGCTTACGCGCACACTCTTATTAAAAGAGCCATACAACTACTGTGGTGTCATCATGGAATCTCGCTACATCCATCATGAACACAACCCTGCGAAAGTTGAATCTGTTGCGAAAAAATTGATTTCAACCGTTCGCGAGCCAGAAGCCGAAATCGCATAAATCAAGCCAACATTGTCCCGGGGCCGCCCCGGGATACCCAATACTCACAAGACAATACGATCCGTTTTGCAATCCTGAGAAAATAAGGTACAATTCCCTTTGTATCCAGCAAATTAGACGACTTTAATGACCAACATCGCGCAACACACGCCTCGAAAACGCTTTGGCCAACACTTTTTAACTGATGAAAATGTGATAAACCAAATTGTCTATGCCATTAGCCCCAAGCCTACTGATAATCTTGTTGAGATTGGCCCCGGCCTCGGCGCGCTTACAACCCAGATTCTGCCATTATCCAAACAACTTAACGTTGTAGAGCTCGATCGTGACGTGATAGCACCGCTGCAACTTGCTTGCAAAGATTTGGGTGAACTCACTGTGCATCAAGGTGATATTTTACAGTTTGATTTCAACACCTTAATTCAACCTAACAACCCACTGCGTGTGATTGGCAACTTACCTTATAATATTTCAACGCCGCTCATTTTCCACCTACTAAACTATAGCGACGACATTCTTGACATGCATTTCATGTTACAAAAAGAAGTGGTCGATCGCTTGGCTGCAAAACCTGGCAAAAAAGATTATGGTCGCTTAAGTATCATGCTGCAATATTATTGCCAAGCTGATAATTTATTTGAGGTGCCGCCTACCGCTTTTACGCCACCCCCTAAAGTTGACTCCGCAATAGTACGATTAACACCCTATGAAAACCCACCATTCGTCGCTAACAATAAAAAAGCATTGGACGACATTGTCAGAATGGCTTTTTCTCAGCGTCGAAAAACACTGAGAAACAGTCTAAAAAACGCTATCAGTAGCGAAGAGCTTAGCGCTCTCGACATCGACCCACAAGCTCGCCCAGAGACGTTGAGTGTCGAAGAGTTTGTACGTATTTGCAATAATTTAAAGGAATAAATTTATGTCTACCTATGTTATCGGTGACGTCCAGGGTTGCTTTGATGAATTACAAGACTTACTCAGCTTTGTTCAATTCAACAAAGAAGAAGATAACGTGTGGTTTACAGGCGACCTCGTTAATCGCGGCCCGAAATCACTCGAAACTTTGAGGTTTATAAAAGGCCTAGGTGACAACGCTAAAACGGTTTTAGGGAATCATGACCTGTATTTTTTAAGTGTCGCCCATCGCATCAAAACGACTGAAGACGCCTCACTGAACGCTATCCTCAGCGCACCCGATGCAAAAGAACTGATCGACTGGCTAACTCAGCAACCTTTAATGTATTACGACAAACGCTACCATAGCATTCTCGTACACGCCGGTATTGCACCTGCATGGGACAGAGTAATGGCACTCTCACACGCCAAAGAAGTTGAATCCGTATTACAAAGCGATAAAATAGCTGGCTTCTTAGAAAACATGTACGGTGATGAACCATCAATGTGGTCCGAAGACCTCGAAGGCTGGGAACGACTTCGCTGTATTACCAACCACTTCACACGCATGCGCTACTGTGATCATGATGGAAAACTCAACCTCACTGAGAAAGGCTCTCACGCACCTGAAGATTGCATCCCTTGGTACACTGCACCGCACAGAAAAATTGACGACTTAATTCTATTCGGCCACTGGGCTTCATTAGTCAATCAACATGAAAATCGCGAGGTCAAACCCGGCATTTTTGCCTTGGATACGGGATGTGTCTGGGGAAAACGCTTGTCAGCGTTACGGTTAGATGAAAACAAATTTGGTAATGATCGCCAGCTCTTTAGCGTAAAGGGTTACACCAAAAAACAGTCTATTACCGACTAAGCCAGCCCAGAACAACCCTAACCTATTGTTTTATAGCTGATATGTGCTCGATAAATACTCATCGTTTTCCCTAATTGCGAAAAAAGCGCAAAAGGAGGACAATATAAGAGTTCAATGGAGATAATAAAAGGATGCGCAATGAAAAAAATACTCATTGTTGGCGCAGGTAAAATAGGCTCTCTGATCGCCACCTTATTGGCCAGCCAAGACGATTATGACGTCCACATATCCGATATTGATTTTTCACAGCCTGATAATTTGCGCCTGCAAAAAAATGAAAAAATCAGTTGTCACACCCTCGACATCAACAATAAAGAAGGCGTAACGGCTTTTTTTACTGAACACAAAATTGATGCGGTTATCTCATGTCTCCCCTATTTTTGTAACATGCGTGTCGTTGAGATTGCCGATCAATTTCATTGTCATTATTTTGACTTAACAGAAGACACCGAGATTACTGAAAAAATTCGCGCTCTCGCCCAAGGAAAAAAACAAGCCTTCGTTCCACAATGCGGATTAGCGCCAGGCATCATTGGCATTATTGCAAACTCCATTATGAAAAGCTTTGACTCCCTCGACACTGTCAAACTTCGCGTAGGCGCACTACCTGAAACACCAAACAACATTTTAAAATATGCCCTCACGTGGTCAACGGATGGCTTGATCAATGAATACGGAAATTTATGTCACGGAATCAAACACGGCGAACGTGTCGAACTTCAACCATTAGAAGGCTTGGAGTCTATTTCAATCGATGGACTGACCTACGAATGCTTCAACACCTCAGGCGGCCTCGGGGATCTTGCTGACACTTACTCAGGAAAAGCAAACAACCTAACCTACAAATCCATTCGCTATCCAGGACATTGCGACACCATCAAAATGCTAATGAATGGATTGAAGCTCAACCAAGATAGAGAAACACTCAAACGCATTTTGGAAAATGCCATCCCTCGCACATTCCAAGATGTTGTCATCGTCTACGTTTCAGTGGTTGGCAAACAAAACAATGTGTTAATCGAAGAATGCTATTTAAAGAAAATTTATTCCGACCATATCGATGGCGAACGTTGGGGCGCAATTCAAATCACAACAGCAAGCAGCTTGGCCGCAATCGTCAGCCTAGTCTTGTCAGACCCCGAAAAATATCACGGGTTTATTCAACAAGAATTCTTTAATTTAAACGACATTACTAACACCACTTTCGGAAAAATATACGAACCCAAATAGAGGTGATCTATGGATTTATTAAAACTATTTGACATTGGAAAACCCAGCCAGATTCTAAATGAGTTAGATTTAGATGAGATTAATTGCGGTGTTAGTCAAGGGTCGATTGAAAAAATCGACTTAAAAACCTCGCATTTAATAGAATCCATCAATCCAAGCAAAGGGCTATTAATTGCTAAAGTAAAATGCGCAACTGAGGCTTCATATGAAGCCGTATTGAAGAACGCCACAGACACCTTTGAATGCTGGCGTAACCTGCCTGCACCTAAGCGCGGCGAACTGGTCAGGCGCATTGCCGAAGAATTGCGTAACAACAAAGACTCACTGGGATCTCTAATCGCACTTGAAATGGGTAAAAGCAAACAAGAAGGCGACGGCGAAGTTCAAGAGATGATAGATATCGCTGACTTTGCTGTTGGGTTGTCGCGTCAGCTTTACGGTTTGTCTATGCATTCTGAACGTCCTGAACATCGAATGTATGAGCAATGGCAACCCTTGGGGGTTGTTGGCGTCATTTCTGCGTTCAACTTTCCGATGGCCGTTTGGGCATGGAACGCATTCATTGCAGCCATTTGCGGAAACACCTGTGTTTGGAAACCTTCATCCAAAACACCTTTATGCGCGATTGCCGTGCAAAAAATTTGTAACGAAGTCATGGAAGATATAAATTGCCCCGGTGTGTTTTCTCTTTTTATCACAGACGAAAGAGAGCTCTCGGAAAGTTTTGTAAATGACAAGCGCGTACGACTCATGTCATTCACAGGCTCTACCACGGTTGGACGTCATGTGGGTGAATTGGTTGCCAAGCGCTTAGGCCGCAGTTTACTAGAACTCGGCGGCAACAATGCTATCATCGTTGATGAAACCGCAAATTGTCATCTCGCCATTCCTGCCGTTATGTTTGGTGCGATCGGCACTGCAGGACAACGCTGCACCTCAACACGTCGTTTGTTTTTGCATGAAGATGTTTATGACGAATTTGTTTCAGCCTTAAGTAACGCTTACCGCCAAATTACCATTGGGGATGCCTTGGATCCTAAAAACATCATGGGCCCATTAATTGATGAAAGCGCGGTCAACAATTTCTGCGCAGCCATTGAAACCATCAAAGCTGATGGTGGCACCATTATTGCTGGTGGAAACACGATAGATCGCAAAGGCTTTTATGTCGAGCCTACCTTGGTTACCGATATTTCAAATGATCACCCCCTCGTCCAAGCCGAAACATTCGCACCCATTTTATATATCATAAAATACAGCGACCTTGACCAAGCGATTGCTGAACACAACGCTGTACCACAAGGTCTCTCTTCTGCAATATTCACGCAGAACGTCCAACATGCTGAAATCTTTCTTTCAGCCAGAGGCAGTGACTGTGGAATTGCTAACGTCAACATCGGCACCTCTGGGGCTGAAATAGGCGGCGCATTTGGCGGCGAGAAAGACACAGGCGGAGGTCGTGAAGCGGGGTCTGATGCTTGGAAAGCGTATATGCGACGCCAAACAACAACGATTAATTGGAGTGATGAGCTCCCACTGGCTCAGGGAATTAAGTTTGATATTGATCTTAAATAATCCACTTTTGGGCGCATTTTCGACCTATTTGCGTTATCATATAGCTAGAAATTGGGATAAAAGATGGATACAAAACACAAAATTGCGACCGATTGGTTACCTAGATACACAGGCGCTGAGCCTGATGATCTTGCTGACTGCATTTTACTCACAAACTTTTCTCACTATGTTGATGAATTTTCAAAGCAATATGATTGCAAAATAACGGGCAAAGACAAGCCCATGCAAACGGCCACAAACAAGCATGGTTTGAGCATCATCAACTTCGGGATTGGATCTGCCAATGCAGCAACAATCATGGATCTTCTAGTCGCCCGAAATCCTCGCGCTGTTCTATTCCTAGGAAAATGCGGTGGCATAAAACGCTCTTCTGAAATTGGCCATTTTATTTTACCCATTGGCGCTATTCGCGGTGAAGGCACGAGCGAAGATTACGCTGTTCCTGAAATCCCAGCCCTCCCCTCATTCAAACTCCACAAATTTGTCTCCGAAAAACTGGTAGACCGAAATGTAGACTACCGCACAGGCGTTGTTTACACGACTAATCGTCGCATGTGGGAATGGGATCTAGACTTTAAAGACTATCTTAAATCCCTTTCTGCCATGGCAATTGACATGGAAACCGCCACCATTTTTGTTGTTGGTCACGCCAATCAAATTGCCCGCGGCGCGCTCTTGCTCGTTTCCGACACCCCAATGACACCAGAGGGCGTAAAAACACAAAAATCTGACAAAGTCGTCACAAAGAAATTTGTTGAGATGCATTTACAAATCGGCATTGAAAGCATGAGAGATATTGGCGACCAAGGCGAAACCATCAAACATTTTAGCTATTAGAATGAAAAACAATAATATAAAAATTTTTACTGACGGCGATCAACTCTACGAAGCCATGATCAAAGCCATACAATCGGCAACAAAATCAATCACGATGGAAAGTTATATCTTTGCTTCTGACTCTGTTGGCTGGGATTTTGCTAAAGCCCTCAGCGAAAAAGCAAAAGAAGCCGTTGATGTTCGCCTACTTATTGACTCTGCAGGCTCCTTCTTTTATTTCTCCAGAGAGATGCGATACTTTCTCAAAAAAAATGGCGTCAAGATTCGATTCTTCCATCACTGGAGCTGGCGCCGCCCTTTTCATTACAATCAGCGCAACCACAGAAAACTGTTAATCATTGATGAAAAAAAGGCGTTCCTTGGTGGATTTAACATCCACAAGCAAAGCTCCTTTAAAGCCTACGGTGAAAAACATTGGCGAGACACTCACATCTCAATTGAACAACCCATTATTCTTGATGCCGCTCGCACCTTTGAAAATTTTTGGAAGAGCCACCTGCACATAAAATTTTCCTGGAAAAAACGTCGCTCAGTTGCACTCGCCCCAGGCGAATCTAAAATTTATCAACGTCATATGCGCTATCTTTATAATCGCATTTGGCCAAACGCAAAAGAATATATTTACCTGACCACACCCTATTTTGTGCCAGACATTCGCACACAGCGTGGCATTATCGCTGCAGCTGAACGTGGCGTGGATGTGCGCGTTCTCGTTCCTCACAAAAGTGATATTCGCATTACCAAGTGGGCAGCGCGAGCGGCTTATACCCCTTTGCTTCGTGCCGGCGTTAGAATTTATGAATACCTGCCTCGCATGCTGCATGCCAAAACGATCGTGGTCGATGGCAAGTGGACTTGTGTTGGCACAGCTAACATGGATTATCGCAGCTTTTTTGTTAATCACGAAATTGTTCTGCTCTCGCGTGTGGAACCGCTTTGCGCTAAAATAAAAGAACAATTTCTCGATGACTTAACCCATTCAGAAGAAATTTGTAAACTCAATTGGCCGCTACGTTCTTGGCGAGAAAAAATGACCGAAACAATCGGAAAAATTGCGCGCCGCTTACTATAATTTATCATTAGGAATCATCATGACCAAAAAACCAATCGTACTTGTTATACTCGACGGATGGGGACACAGCGACAACACTGACGGTAACGCTATCTTTCACGCCGAAACACCTTTTTGGGATTATGCTTGGAAAAATGAAACAACCTCATTAATCTCCGGCTCAGGTCATCACGTAGGATTACCACCAGGTCAAATGGGAAACTCTGAAGTGGGCCATTTAAACATAGGCGCAGGTCGCGTTGTCCCACAAGATTTCACGCGCATTCAGACCGCCATCGACAATGGAGAGTTTGAAAATAATGATACCATTTCAAACGCTGCCCAATTAGCAGCAAAAAACAACAAGGCCCTCCATATTCTCGGTCTGCTTTCCCCAGGCGGCGTTCATGCTCACGAAGAACACTTACATGCAATGATTCAATTGGCGGATAAAAAAGGTGTTGAAAAAATTTATGTGCACGCCTTTTTAGACGGTCGTGATACCCCCCCTAGAAGCGCGCTGGCATCTATTGAAAAAATGGAAACGGTATTTTCTAACTGCGGAAAAGGAAAAATTGCTTCAATCATTGGTCGCTACTATGCCATGGACAGAGACAACCGGTGGGAACGTGTTGAACAAGCGTATAACTTACTGGCTCTAGGTCAATCGGAATTCTCAGCCCCTACCGCGGCTGCCGGACTCGAGATGGCTTATGCGCGCGATGAATCTGATGAGTTTGTGAAAGCCACCAGCATCCATGACAAAGGCGAACAAGCCATCAACATTGAAGATGGTGATACGGTTATCTTTATGAATTACCGCGCAGATCGCGCCAGAGAAATTACTAACGCGCTAACCAATCCAAACTTCACAGGCTTTGAAAGAGCCAAAACGCCGAATATTCAAGATTTTGTTACGCTCACCCAATATGATGAACGCTTTCCAGTACCCAGCGCTTATCCACCGCTATCTTTTAAAAACGTTTTAGGGGAGGTACTTGCCGATCAGAATCTGCGTCAACTGCGTATCGCTGAAACGGAAAAATACGCGCATGTCACCTTCTTCTTTAATGGCGGCGTTGAAACCCCATTTAAGAATGAAGATCGCCTACTGATTCCTTCACCGAAAGTGGCCACATACGATTTACAACCTGAAATGAGCGCCCCAGAACTCACCGACAAATTGGTGCAAGCCATAGAAGAAACAACATATGACGTGATTATCTGTAATTACGCTAACCCTGATATGGTCGGGCACACAGGGGATTTTGACGCTGCCGTCAAAGCCTGCCAAGTGATTGATACCTGCCTTTCCCGTATCGACGGCGCCTTAAAGGCCGTCGGTGGAGAAATGATTATCACCGCTGATCATGGCAATGTTGAGCAAATGCACAATACCCACACAGGCCAAGCTCACACCGCTCACACCAGCGAACCCGTTCCACTGGTCTATATCGGTCGCAACGCTGAGATGACCACGGAAGACGGCAAATTGTCCGATATCGCACCCACAATACTGACCCTCCTAGGCCTAGCCATACCAACCGAAATGACAGGGCAATCTTTGCTGAAAATTCTATAATTTTCAACCGTTAAGCAGAACCCTCAGAACCGTCTATACTTAATTAAAAGCACGGATTTGAGGTAAAAATATGAACACAATAAAAAAACTTTGCCAAATCGGATTATGTTTCACACTATTCTTTTTTGGAAATGTCAGTTTCGCTGAAGGCTCAAAATTGACTCAAGAAGAAGTTGAGCGATTTAGCCGAGCACTCGCTCAAGTCCGAGAGTTTTATGTGCATGAGTTAGAGGATCAAGAAATCCTTGAAAATGCCATCGGAGGAATGCTCGAAGGCTTAGATCCTCATTCCGCTTATTTAGATGATGAAGATTACCAACGATTAATGGAAAGCACCCACGGTGAGTTTGCAGGTCTTGGTATTGAACTCACTGTCGAACACGGACTCATTAAAGTGGTCTCACCTATAGATGACACACCCGCTTATCGGGCTGGCATCAAATCAGGCGATTTCATTGCCGAGATTGATGGCAAACCCGTGAAAGACATGAAGCTCAGCGAAGCGGTTGATCTGATGCGCGGCGAGAAAGGCACTGATGTCACACTGACTATTTTAAGAAAAGGCAGTGTTGAACCCCTGAAGTTTACACTGACACGAGACATCATCACCGTTGCGAGCATTAAAAGCAAAATGCTAGCAGGTGATTACGGCTATGTTCGCATTGTACAGTTCCAAGAAAAGACAGGTGTGAATTTAGTTGAGGCAATAAACAATTTGCAAAACGAGGCAAATGGCAACTTAAAGGGACTGGTGTTGGATTTACGAAACAATCCTGGCGGCTTATTGGATGCTGCAATCGACGTCGCTGACACCTTCTTAGATAGCGACAATCCAGATAAATATAATGACAAAATTGTTTACACCAAAGGACGCGTACCCGGTGCAGATATGTATGCACATGCACAAACTGGGGATTTATTAAAAGGCGCACCGATTGTTGTCTTGATTAATGGGGGCTCGGCTTCTGCTTCGGAAATTGTTGCAGGCGCACTTCAAGACTACCATCGTGCGGTTATCATGGGTGAAAAGAGTTTTGGGAAAGGCTCCGTACAAACCGTGTTACCTTTAGATAAAAACCACGCGATCAAACTGACAACGGCACTCTACTACACGCCATCGGGTCGTGAGATTCAAGCAAAAGGCATTGAGCCGGATATCATTGTGGAAGATTTAAAAATTGCAGAGACTGAAACTGACAAGGTCACATTGAGCAAGCTAACAGAATCTACGCTCGACGATCACCTTGCAGGCAAAGATGAAGATAAGCCTGACGCATTAGAGAAACACATTGCAGAACAAAATAGCGCCTCTACATTAGCGAAAGAGGATTACCAACTTCATGAAGCGCTTAACTTATTGCAAGGCCTCAATGTGACAAATCGAATATTTCAACAATCACCTATGAGCAGCACATCAGTTGCTAAAGCGATTGATGTTGAAGTGGATGATGACGAGTTATAATACTAAAAGGGGTCAGGTTGAACTGACCCTTCTTTGTTAAGCCCGATCAAATGTGATAAAGCTATAATCGTATTCGTTTTTCTCGTCAGCCTTATGGTTAACACGTGAGATTTCAGTGAACTGGCTTTCAACCTCAGGGAAAAAAGCATCGCCTTCAACCTCAGCATGCACCATCGTTAAATAAAGACGATCAACACGAGGCATCAAGGTTTCGTAAATGTTCGCACCGCCAATCACAAAAACGTCTTTTTCAGATTGCACTGCTGCAAACACGTCATCAAGTGAGTGAAACACATCACAACCCTCTGCCTGATAGCTCGCATCACGTGTCACCACAATGTTACGACGACCAGGCAAAGGCCTGCCAATAGATTCATACGTTTTTCGACCCATAATAATCGGGTGACTCATCGTCACCGCTTTAAAATGTTGCAAATCTGCAGGCAACCGCCATGGCAAGGTATTGTCTTTGCCAATCACACGATTAGTTGCCATACAGACAATTGCCGATAAACGCATCGCTACTCCTATAAAGCTGTTGGTTTAGTAGGTGGTTGATCATATGTAATCTCTATAGCTGCTTGGTCATCATATTCCTCATCACTGGAACGACGAACACGCGCACCGAGCTTTCCGACCATGCTATTTGACAGCAATTGTGCGCCAGTGTAGACAGTGCGCTGAACAACTGCACTCGTTGCTGCCGTCGCAAGCATTGTACCGCATAAAAAGATCTTCCACATGTATTGTGCCCCATCACTGTCATTGTGGATATCTGGAACGACAACACCCGGGGTGAATAACCCGATTGTTGTTGCTGCACACGCTGTGTTGAGTGCCCACAACGCCACAAAACCCATTGTTGCTTTTGATATCCTGGTTTTAGTTAGTGGATTAGACACTTCTTCAACATTCGCTATTGTCATATTCCGACGCGTTGTATCCGCAGTCGCGCCTGCAACCATCGCAGGTATTGCTAATAAAGTTGCGTAGGTTATAAACGCCAATTCATTGCCTGAACTGTTTCCACCAATTGCCGGGCGGTCTGTTGTCATCATCCACAGATCCAACATTAGCGCCATCGTTACGTAAGAAAAAGGCAATAAGATCTTCATCTTATTGTTTCCCAAACGTTCGCGCATTGGAACTTTTTGCTCTTGGGCGATTAAATTCACATTCAAGCTATCACCATTTGAGGGAACATCATCTTCTGCACCTAGAAAAGAATCACGATCCAATTTAGCTTCAGTTTGCGCTTTTGCAAATTTCATATTAAGTGCAATAGATGCCAACACATAGCCTGTGTAATAGGCAGCCGAAAGAAAACACACTACTTTAAATCCTTTATAAACGCCTTGGCCACTTGAAATTCCTGGCTCAGGATCGCCTGAAAATAAGGTATGCAACATGAGGGGATTAAAAAACTGAGCACCCATTGTGACAACACCCAATAGGTGTTTTGGTGACACATCAAAAGCGAGCACTTTAGCTTTTGCTTTATAACTGGTTGCTTGCGCTAAACGTTCACGCCATGGCTGAGTATCTTCAGCGACACCGGCGCCTTGTTTAAGTTCACGTGAACGGTCTAAGGTGCTGCCTGTAAATCCGCAAATTGCTGTGAACATTAAAACCTGGCCAACATACATGCCCCAATCTACTGCAACATGCGTACCCGGAATCACGTGCGCATCGGTGCTCACTTCCCATTGGTTTTGAATGACCGAATACCAGAAGCCAATAAGGCCTGCTGTGAATTTCTGACGGTTTGAATGAGTTGAAATGAATTTCCACGCGGCAGCGGCTTGCTCCTTGCGTGTTTGACGTCCTGTATCTTGAGTAAGCATAAGTGCCCCCTTAGTTATTATTAGAGGTCGTATCATAGCGCTAATGCTAGCAATATACCAGATTCAAACGGGCGAACCATGAATGAAATTCGATATTTTTAATAGGGTTATCGAATTGTAATCCTTGTTTGTTTTTTTTAAGAACGCGCAGTTCAATATATGATACAATCCTGCAAAATGAAATTAACGCGAAGCTCACAAAGATGATTATACTTAAAAACACCGTGCTAAGACGCGGCACAAAAACCTTGCTCGATGACGTCCATTGGACCTTACATGCCAGCCAACGCATTGCACTCATCGGCGCTAACGGCACCGGAAAGACCAGCTTATTCTCACTGTTGCTTGGCAAAATTGAAGCCGACGGTGGCGACCTTTACATTCCAAAACATTTAATCTTGGCTCACGTAGCACAAGAAACACCCGCGCTGACACAGTCAGCTGTAGATTTCACCCTTGATGGCGATACACGTTTGCGAGATATTGAAGCGAAAATCGTCCAAGCCGAAAAAGATGATGACGGTGAACGCATTGCAAACCTCTATGCAGACTACGGTCACATTGATGGTTACACAGCAAAATCACGCGCAAGCGCCCTACTCTCAGGGTTAGGATTTGGTAATCACGAACATGATCAGCCCGTGAATAGTTTTTCAGGGGGGTGGCGAATGCGCTTAAACCTCGCGCAAGCACTGATGGCGCCTTCAGACGTGCTCCTACTCGATGAGCCGACTAACCATTTAGATTTAGATGCCATTTTATGGTTAGAGCAATGGTTGCATAATTACAACGGCACCTTGTTGCTAATCTCACACGATCAAGAGTTTATCGATAAACTGGCAACACATGTTGTGCATATTGACAATAAAAAACTAGAACTCTACACCGGTAACTACTCTGACTTTGAACGCATGCGCGCTGAAAAACTCAGCCTTCAACAAGCCATGCATGAGAAACAAGTCAAGAAGAAAGCGCACATGCAAAAATACGTGGACCGATTTCGGTATAAAGCATCTAAAGCCAGGCAAGCCCAAAGTCGCTTGAAAGCGATTGAAAAAATGGAAATCATCGCCTGCGCGCAAGTGGACAGACCTTTCAGCTTTTCATTTCCAACGCCTAAAAAAATGCCCAACCCGTTAATGTATTTGCGTGATGCAGAAATTGGGTATGACAACGCACCTATTGCTAATGATATCAACTTGACACTCACACCTAATATGCGACTTGGCTTGCTAGGGCCTAATGGCGCAGGTAAGTCGACGTTAATCAAATCCATTGCAGGAGAGATAGGATTACTCAGTGGAAGCAAACAGAAATCTGATGATATGAGAATGGGTTACTTTGCTCAACATCAAGTAGATCACTTACGCAATGACAGAAGCCCGATTGAACACTTACGCGATATTGATCTGAAAACCTCAGACCAAGATTTTAGAAACCATCTAGGACAGTTTAACTTTAAAAATGATATGGCCTTTGATCCAATCAATCATTTTTCAGGCGGTGAAAAAGCACGGCTCGCTTTAGCTTTAATCATTTGGCAACAACCAAACGTACTCTTACTCGATGAACCTACTAACCACTTAGATATTGATATGCGACAAGCATTATGTGAAGCACTGCAAACCTATGAAGGTGCTTTAGTCATGGTTTCACATGACAGGCACTTGATCCGCACCACTTGCGATGAACTGGTGATTGTACACGATAAAAAAGTGCACGAGTTTGATGGTGATCTCGAGGACTACGGTAAATGGTTATTCAGCCGCGAGAAAAAAGCGAAGGTTAAAAAAGAAAAATCAGAAAGCGACAAGCAAAGCTCAGCTAAGGTTCGATTAGACAAGGCGCCGCTTATTAAAAAGATAAAAGCACTGGAAGAAGATATTGCTAAACATCAAGATGCCTTATCTGAAATTGAGCATACCTTGCTTGATACTGAACTCTATGAAAATGAAAAGAATAAAATTAAGCTACAGAAAGTTCTCAAGGATCAGACGCGCATTAAAAAGGCATTAGACGCTGCTGAAAATGAATGGCTGGATCTGCAGGGAGAATTGGAATAAACCCCGTTCTTCTTGCAGGAAGTGCACGAAGCGCTACAACACATGTGTTAATTTAAACCCCGCAGGCGTTCACTTCGTTCTCTTGTGCGGGCTACGACAAACCTAATCGATCACGGTGTTTTTCTTCTGATGTAG
>Ga0209425_10001079_pt1 | contig 32147 bp, 20 predicted proteins | sample COG_05_FD_184749 | JGI IMG/M metagenome (GOLD analysis project Ga0209425, IMG submission 184749) | Pelagic Microbial community sample from North Sea - COGITO 998_met_05 (SPAdes) (version 2) | ecosystem: Environmental > Aquatic > Marine > Neritic zone/Coastal water | place: Helgoland, sampling...
GTCCTACTGTGTCCTACTGTGTCCTACTGTGTCCTACTGTGTCCTACTGTGTCCTACTGTGTCCTACTGTGTCCTACTGTGTCCTACTGTGTCCTACTTTTAGTTAATAGCCAGTATTGAACTGATAATAATTAAGTTAGGAACTAATAATTATGGCGACAAATTACACGCTTATTATATAACAAATAATATTAAAAATGTCTAGAGTTTTATCAATTTATTGAATTAAACTTTGTCTTGTTTAGCTTTTATAATGCTAAAGCTTTGTAAAACTTAATAGTAATAAGTATAATAAAGCATACTATTGCTTTCTTGTTTAAGCTACTAAATAATGCGTTTGTACGTTATAACTATAAGTTTAACAACATTTTAAAGAATTTTGAATCTAAAGAACTATACATTAACTTGACTAACACAATTGGGAAGTTTAAATAAGCATAGTATTAAAAGGTAGTTAGTATTGCTTTTATCGTGTCTACGGAGTTCATTTTCCTCGTAGTTTTTTAGTGTGTTTTAGTACTACAACGCGGTTCGTCTAATAAATAACTTAGGCTAGGTAAAGGTTTAGACTTTCAGCTTCTTAAGCTGTCTGTATAGTGCTTTACCGGTAAACTAATTTACTATATTAAAACTGGTAAAGCGTTGCCAGTAAAAGCGTATTACTGTACAGTCAACTTTTTGTTTTTATTAAGTTAATCGGGTCTATAAAATAGATAATTGGGTTAAGGACAAAGCGTATACTTCTATTAAGACTAAACTGTACACACTTCAACAGTAAAGGTACAAGTTAATAAACTAAAGTTTAGTTTAGTACCGCAACCACTTGGGCTAGCGTTTCCTTATTGTTAATATGTAATGCTTTAGTTACTAAACGTATTAAAGTGTACTTGGTTAAGAGTGCTTGCCATATATGGAACACTTAACTATAGTAAGGTATATCAGTGACTTGTTGGGTTACAACGCTAGCGAGCCAAAAGGAATTGAACCAGTTCTTAATGATTATGAGTCATTAGAGCAACCATGCATTGACTCGTGCAAAAGGTTAGGGTTTCTTCTTACTTAAAAATCGCAAATATAGACTCTTTTGAGTTCCCTTTTTCTGGATTTGCTGAATAGTGAAACGTAAAGTGTATGTCACAGTCAGAAAGATGGAAAAACGGTGAGCCCTCAGATAAAATTTTAGATAACGCAATGGTACTGGCAGGTAAGTGTTTTACTTGAAAAGGTGTTGGTTTGTTATACAAACTCGTGTAGTTATCATTTAAAGCAGACATATGTGTAAAAAGTTTCACTTGACTTTGGAAATTTTTGAAATTGTCTTCTTCACTTGGGATGGGTTTGTTTAATCGACTTTGAGTGTTAAAACTTAAGTAATTACTATAACTTTGTAAAAATCAAGATCTTTTTACTACTCAAAAAAAGCTCTCCTCTAAAAAGTTAAGACTTTTAATAGTGGGTGCTGTGAGGAAATTATTAGTTAACTTAATTTGTTGTTTAATAGATGTGGCCGGCTTTATTTTTAGGTAATTTATACTGCTTGATAGTTTAGTTGACGCTCATATATTTTTAATGCTAAGTGCTGAGTTTAGTATAGGATTGCCATATAATTTTTTAACGTGAGTACTTCTTGAGGCTTTATTACTTAGTTTATCGTCAAGTATACTATTTTTAGACAATCACTTACTTTCTTTACTCAAATTTGTATTTTGTAGGATATTTTGATATGATTTAATATAGTATTTCACAGGTAAACTCCTCAGGAAACAAAGACTAGTTGTTTTGCTATGTTGCTTAAAAAGTATGTTGTTCTTTAGGTTTTTATAAAAGGGGTTAACTTTACTTTTGTTGCCGGAGATTAGAGGGTAAATTGTTAGTTGTTTAAATTGTGACAATGTTTTAATAGATAATAATGCATTTTTTAGTTTGTCTTTGCTCTTGTTTATATGGTGTAAGCTTTTAAGTAATCTTTGTATACTGGATGGTAAATATGACTCATTTGTATATGATTTAGTGCTACTAAGTTGTCCATAAGTTTTAGGTGCTCTTTGTGTATTTGATAATTTATTTAGATTAGTGTTAGCCACTACGCGGCGTGCATACTTAAATAACTGAGAAACTACTTGGGATAAACAATATTGAAAGGTATATAGTAAGAGTAAGACTCATGAGGCAAGCATATCTTTAATTGTTAAAACAAGTTCAATAATAACGGAGTGTGAGAAAAGGTTAAAGCTAGCATAAAAATTAGTAATAAGTAAGAGTAGAGTAAATAGTAACATTAGTAGTACAGTAATTTGTTTAAATTGTTTAGTGAAGTTCGACTTTATATTAAAGACGTTTAAATCAGCCCACTTTGAGTTTCGGTAGACATTACCTAGTGCCTTAAAGCTTTGTGCTGTTTTTGTTGTTCGTTCAAATATCAGTTTTGTTAAAGCTACGGTTGAATAATTATACTTTAAATTATTATAATGTTTGGATGAAAAGAACTGAATCAAGCGGCTAACAAAATTCAACAACTAGTAGAGGACTTGCACCCCAAATTTCTTATTACCACTAAGGTAACTTAACTAGTTCTGCTACCAGAATAACTTGACTGGATTTATTTACTTTGTCCTTGTTTTATGTTTTTAGTTGAATTAAAAAATTAAGTAAATATTACTAAGCACATTAAGCCAACTAAAAATATTAGAATGTATTTTGTTAGGAAAAGTAGTAGGTAGTTATCTGTAACTACTCACTTTACCCGTTTTTTTATAAATGACTTGCCTTGCAAATCTAACACCCCTACCAGTAAATATGTTTATACGCCTTTTAGACTTTAAGTTATGCGCCATATAAGCTATATCCTGCTTAATAAAACCAAACACTAAAAGTTTGGTTTTAGACAAAAATTTAACCTTGTTGAAAAAAGAATAAATATATATTCGGTGATAATAACCAAACTGAGGTGCAACTGTATTTCGTAAGTTTTTGTATAAATAGTAACCTTTACCTTTAAAACGAATTTTTTTAAAAAGGAAAGAAGAAAGGGACGCTAACAAGAGGTTAGCGCTAGTAGCCCACATATAGGATAAAGTACTTAGTTTATAATTACCTATTGAAATTACATTTGTATTAGGGCAAACTATAACGGAAGACATGTCAATAGCGGCTGCAAACCTGAAAAAATACTTAGGTGAATATAAGTATACAGTATAAATGCGGTCTGTATTAGCGCGCAGCATCACGAAAGACCACTGATTTGACAGTAATAAGTTAATATCTCTGTATGTATTTGGGTATTTTTTAGTAAAAACAAGCTTATCACGCACTAGTAACTTTTTAAGTTTTTTTTTAGCTAATTCAGGTGCTTTTTTAGGGTATAACACTTAAACTAAAAAACATAATTTACACCAGCACTTTTTCTAATAAAAGTTAGGTATATATAAAGTAATTTAAATCTATTAAATTTAATAGCGCTACGGTTTAGATCTAACGAGGTTGCTGTTGCGTAATACTCATTCTTAAGTTTAACCTTAAAGTTAGCTTTTTTTTTGATTGGCTTAAAGGCGTTAAAGCATAATATAAATCAGTTTGAATACTTAATTAACCACATCCTTAACGGAAAGTACTCACCGGTCCTATAACGTAGAAGGTAAGAATGTTCAATGCTTAAATTATAATTGGAGAAATAAAATCGTCTATAGTACCTTAAGTTTTTTATAGATATAGATAGTCTAGTAGACTTAGAATACTTTTTAAAAAAGTGCTCATGAAAAAAAATTGGGTTTGCAAAAAGTAAACCGTACTTTAGGTATAACTTTAGTAACTTAATAAAAGTTTGGCTATTTTCAAAATTTTGTAAATAATTATTTCGTGTGTCAGCATACCAGTGACTATATCAGAACTGGCTAATACCTAACCTTGTAATAACTGGATACCCCATATTCCCCAAACAAAAAACGGCCTTTAGGCTTTAAAAAAAATTAAAATGCAATAATAACTGCTAAAATGAAGAATAGTAAAAACGCAAAGGTTTCAATAAATGCAAACCCTAGCATAGCGTAATTAAATAGGATTTCTTCATAGTCAGGTGCGTAAGAAACACTTTTCAATAAAGAAGCAAAAATTAGACCTACCCCGATAGCACAACCGGTAAAAGGGATAAATAGTATACCTAAAGAAATTGCTTTGGCTGCTTTTACGAATAACACAAATACATTAGATATAGAAAAAAATTTCTACATAATTTACTAATATTTCCATGAAGTTTACCACCCAAGAGTTTGTGTTTAGGAAGTAGTAGTACTCTCAAGGAAGGCGCATATAATTTATTAAAAAACTTATGAATACCATAACATAAAAAAATAAAAAAAAGTAGAAAAACTGTTTTAGGGACGAAACGCAGTACGTGGTAAATGTAATTGGTACCTCTTTTGTAGACCAAACACGTCTTAAAAGGCTGAGTCAGAAAATAAAAAGAAAGAAAAGACAAAGGAATAAGAATAAATGGAACATTAAAAAAGACGACGCAAAGGGACCGTCGTTTTTGAACCAAAAAACAGTTTTTACATTATGATAAGTAAAATGGTCTTTCTTCGCAGGACCTCAACCCCACTTTGAGGGCTCATGACTTAGTTGTATGTAGTCAACTGGTCTTGTTTTTTGGTATCATATAGGGTCTGTAAAATACCCGAAAAAAACAAGGATAAAATGCGTGTATATAAGGTAAGCTATAAGTATATTTACTAAAAATATTAGTATTACACCTTTTTTTCAGTTAACTCACCTTAAGTTTATTTGTAATAAGTGACCCATGAGTAAAGCAACTGTATAGAAAGAGATAAATTGAAAAAAAAACACTCTAGAATACCAATGTCATCAGGAGTAAATAAACGAAACATTATAATTAGTCTCAAAGTAGAAAGGTACAATCACAAAAATAGAAACGGCTCCGTAATTGAATACATAAAAACCTTCTATAAGTCAAAAAGTTTTGTATCATGCCATTCATACCCTTTTATCACGGCCCGTAAAACTACCGTACCGGCTGACTATTAAATTTTCAGCTATTCAAGCGAATGAGAATATAAATAGTATTCAAGTTTGTACCAAACTTCATTCAATAGGTTCTCATAAAGGTTCGTCATCGGTTAAACAAGCGTCGATAAAAAATAAAAAAAACAACCCCCTAAGATAATAGAACCCAAAACTAAAGGTTCTTTTAAAACTGTCAAAGATAAAATGTGAGTACTTAAAAAATATATTTTTTAGAAACATATTAAACGTATCTTCATTGCGGATAATTTCTACACTTAATATTTTATTCTTTATAACTACCGTTTTTAGTAAAGAGTAATATGTTAAGTACCTATTTACTGCGTTAGGTTTTAGGTCCTCACGAACTACCTTGGATCATGCATGTAACCCCCTTTTTAAGAGTTTACCATAATAAAAATCTATACTTAACCTAACAACACTTTTTTCGTGTGACTTCCTTAATTTATTTCAATGAAAAATATCTTCAATGCTAGTCATATAAGGTTTAACCTGGTTAATAAAATTACGGAAGTTTAGTTTTTCAATTAAATCAGTTACGCAGTGCCTGTAGTCAGTAGTAGCGTTAAAAAGACTGTTAAAAATAGATTTTAAGGATTTGTTTAAAAAATTAAATAAAATATACAATGTTTATAATAGTGTCGTTAGCTAATTAAAAATAAAGCTATGCCACCCAGACCACGTCTTAACGCTTCTTTGTGCGTAATTAGTCCCCTAGAGGTGCTTAGTAGTAAAACTGTACTACCTAATGACTTTTTAATAATGTTTAACGCGGATAGCTTTATGAAAAAAAGCTTAGAAGGCGTGCTTATTAACCTAACACCTCTAAAAAACGTAGAGTTTTTGTAAAAAAAAGGTGCTAATTTAACAAACATTTTTGTTGAAGAGCTTGGGTATATAAAATAAGAATTTAATAAACCTAATTCTCTAAAAAGGAACAGGGTTTTTTTGGTTTTTTTAGTAAAACGACAAAAGCACCAGCGTTTCCTGGATGAAATAACAAAATTTATATGATTGATTAGAAAAGCATTTGAGTTATATCTCATACTTTTGGAAACGCAGGGCTCGAACCCGCACTCCCTAGATCCAAAGTCTAGTGCTTTACCGATTAAGCTAGCCTCCAGTAAAAATTAAAACTTTTACTGCTTGAATAATTGACTTTTAATAAAAAAAGTGATCAATATAACAAGGGATAGCTTGATATCGGTTGTAATTGCTGCTTTGGACTTACTTTATGGGTAGTAGCACATCTTAAAGTTTGCGTGTATGCTCAGTAGAGGTTTAGTAAGCGACGTAAACTATAAATGAAGTTAGTATTTAAATAATTCCAAATTATAATAATAATGCACGCTTATTATATACAGCTAGACAGTTTACCAGTTGTATTAAAGCCTGTAAGACTTGGTTTGTCATAACAGGACATATCTAAATTATGGATAACGGATGTAAAACCAATTAAAAAAACAAAAAAATAAGCGAACGTAAATAGAGACGAAAGCGTTTCGAGTAGGTCAACGGTTAAATTCATATGACTAGTAATGAGGTTAATGGTTTCTAATATAGCATTAACACAAGATATAAGAGATAATAACATCATAGTAGGTAAACTATCAATAGCAGATCAGAGGAGCAAAAAACTAACTTACTTATCAACTAGCTCGTCTAAATCCAGGTATATTGGATTTGTATATTTGACCTCTTAATTCAAACCTTGAGAGACTTGTTCTTTTGTTCGTACTTCAGACACGGCCCGTTTTAATGCACCTGTTATTTTGAAAAGTATGTGAGGCGAATCTTGGGCTTCTTACAAGGTACATGTAAGCTAAGTAACGTTTAGAGTTAGTGCTAGTAGTAGAACGCTTAATTGCCCGTAGTAAAAACCGCTTTAAGTAATGCTTTAAAAACAATTTACGCTTATAAATGTCTAACATAATTCATGTTTTATGCCTACCCAAAAAAACGTTAAATGTTTAACTATTATCTATCAACATCACCGAACACAATATCCTGTGACCCAAGTACAGTAACGAGATCAGCCATGTAATGACCATGACACATGCGAGTCATAACATGCATATGGTGATAGGCTGGCGTTCTGATTTTACAGCGGTAAGGCTTCGACGTACCGTCAGCAATGAGAGACACTCCGAATTCACCTTTGGGAGCTTCTACACAATTATAGGTAAAACCTTTAGTTACTTTTACACCCTCACTATACTTTTTAAAGTGTCTTATTAAATTTTCCATAGAATTGTACCTAGTTTTTTTTTGTAATTGATTTTTTTTTGCGTCATAGATAAAGTTAAAAAACGAAAAAAAATCATGTGATTTTTTCGATTTTTCTTTAGAGGATTTCGAGTCCGTTAAATTACTTAAGACTTGGAAAACTATGTTTACGCTTTCGTACATTTCGCGAACCCTAATTAAAAAGCGATCGTAACTGTCACCCCTTTTACCCAAAAAACTGTTGAGAGACAAGAATCAATATGAAGCATAGGTTTCAGATCGTAGAAATCGTATATCTTTTTTTAAGCCAGCACTTCTTATTACAGGGCCGGAAAGGCCGTAAGAGAGACAGTCCTTAAAGGTAATGCTACCAACACCAACTAACCTACTTTTTCATATATTGTTATTGGTAAGGACTACAAATATTTCTGTTAAAGACTTGAAGCAGTCTCTAGCAAATAATGAAACATCTAAAAAAAATTGATGGTTTAACCCTGTTCAGTCAACGTCATTGGGTCTATAAAAGGCTGCATGCATACGAGCACCGGAAACTCTTTCATAAAATTCCATAAGCCTTTCACGTTCCTCAAATGCTCAAAATAAGGGCGACATGTTACCAACATCTAGGGAATGACATGAAAGTGCTAGTAAGTGATTCATAATACGCGTCAGCTCATCAAAAAGAACTCTAATTTGAACGTATATGGCAGTATACGATGTTGTTTTTAACAGTGACTCAACAGCGATACAGAACGCGTGCTCCTGGGTCATCATTGATACGTAATCTAATCTGTCAAAGTACGGTATAGACTTTAAATACGTTCTTTTTTCTATAAGTTTTTCTGTACCTCTATGCAAAAACCCGACATGAGGGTCCATACGTTCAACTAGTTCACCACTAAGCTGTACTACTAACCTTAAGACTCCATGTGCCGCAGGATGCTGCGGCCCAAAATTAAGTGTAAAAGATTTAATTTTTCTTTCATTAAACGAGTATAAGTTAAAAGGGGGCTGTCAAAAATTAAATGTAGTTGATCTCATAGTAAATGTAATACCTTTAGGCTTAGTAATTTAGTTTACATATTTTCAGTTGTACAAACGGTATATACTAAACCTAACGGTTCGTATGTCATCGGGTGAGTAGTAAGTAAATATGTTATAGTCATATATACAAAAAGCAGATAATGTAAAAAAGTCAACTTCCAAAAAGGGTTTTATATCAGCGAAGTCGTGTCTCACGGTGGTAATTCAACTTGGTGTATGATTACTTTTCTGTTTTACCTGTTTCATAGCACTATATCTACTCGCTAAGCTTTTTTTGAAAACTAAAGTCTTGAATCGTAGGTTACGCTTTTGTGTGGCACTTATGAGTCATCTGGAAAATATGTAATATCAATTTGTAATTTCTAACTGGAGAAAATCGTTTTTATAAATAAAAGACTTTGGGTCGTGTAGCAACCTATTATTAAGAAAAATTAGATTATTCGTGTGGAAAAGATTGAACGTAGCCTCGTCAGGTATTAATCTTGTGTAAATTACTACACGAGTAACGTCATTCTCGTTGAAAGAGTAATAACTTTGTGTAAGTTTTCGTGAAAATTTTATAAGATACCTAGTTAGCTGTCTTTGGTATGTATACCGAAAGTTTACTAAATCAGCTAATGCTAACCTAAAATTACGCCATAACCTTTGGTAACCTGGTTTAAATCTTACTCTTGGCATGTGTAATTCACGATATGTAACTGTAGAGTTAAGCTCACTAAGTTTATTGTGTGTGCTGTGTATGTAATCTTCCGGAGAAGTAACGTAAGGCACGTTATTAACGCACTTGCTTTTTTTCAAAAAGCGCATGTTGCTATTAACAAAAAAGTTAATACTATTAAATTTACCGTGGTGGGTGTTTAATAATTTTAGTATTTTACTAATAAGAAACTTTTTTCGACTATCAAATATATACTTTTTGTACTCATTAATCTTTAAAAACGAGTAAAATTTTTTCTTAATTAGGAAAGAACTTTGGTGAAGTTTACCCCTGAATGAAAATTTATTGTTTAAGACTAAACCGCCTTTATAATTTATGAACGAACACCCGTGCGTTGTATAAATGCTAGTTAGCTTAGTAAACTTTTTAGAAAAATAAGTAGACGTAAGCACATTGTGCTTTACTAAATTGTTAAATAACCACGATTTTAGTATACCTTGTATAGGCTTAATTACTAATGTATTGCCTGCTTGTTGTGTTATAAAAGAGAAACAACGGTTTTGCTTGTAAGCACTACGTTTAAACAGTTTACTCTTACAGAAGAGCTTAAACGGTATGCATAAAGTGTTAAAGTTAAATAATAATTTAAGCTTTGTATAGTTATTTTTTAGCTTAGCAGTTGCGTTAAGTCTATATTTGGTTGAGTGAACGTTTATGCGTGCCCTCAAGGACTTTTTACTGTTAGACTTTTTACTGTTAGACTTTTTACTGTTAGACTTTTTACTGTTAGGCTTTGTAATAAACCTCGTAGTAAGCTTTGTATTAAGTTTAAAATTAAGCTTTGTGTTAAGCTTCATGTTAGCCTTACTACACAGGTAGTCGCGTAGGCCCTTTAGACGTCTAACATATCTACGTCTACGAATTTTAGTTATGACAATCCGAGTTAATCTAGCCTTTAATCTTATTCTGTGTTTGTTTTTAGCTACCCGTAGACTAGACTTTTTAGCTACCCGTAGACTAGACTTTTTAGCTACCCGTAGACTAGACTTTTTAGCTACCCGTAGACTAGACTTTTTAGCTGCAGCCCGACGCTTATCTAATAATTTTTTTTTTCTTAAAATTCGTTTACGGAGAATTTTATAATAACGCTTGTGTAAAATGTGTTGTACGAGTTTAAGGCGCCTGAATCGGAGAAATTTAGGTAAAGGTTTTAACTTAAAGCAAGCTATAGTTTTTGGTCGCGTCTGCTGACGTGTTTTTAATTGTGTCTTTCACCTATTTTTGCGGGTGGCTTTCGCTATAGCATTGGGGAACGCTTTACACGTAAAATTAAATAGTATTGGCCTTTTTAGTTGCTTTTTACTTATTAAAAAGTTTTGGGATTGTAAAGGTGCTCTAGATACGCAAGCTAGTAATAAGCTAGTACGATTTGTTGTTGTACGTAGCTTTAGTAACAACTTATAACTAGTAAAAGTAGGTCTTTTGCGCCTGTACCGACGAATAATAGTGTTAACGTTTACGTTACTTAACCTTTTGCTTTTATACCTTTTAAAATTTGTAAAGGATAATATGTTAGTTTCTTTGTTAAGTTTTTTTACACGAGTAAACAAGTTGTCCTTAAAAGCTTTTAGCAAAACTTTCCTCTTGGATTTACGCTTTTGGAAATTGTAATTTTTTATGGTGTCGAGAAAGGTAGTAACAACACAAAGTAGCAACAAATTAACATAAGACTTTCTAAAAAAGTAAGAGACGAGTTGTATACTTTTATAAATAAATAGCTTGTTATAATTTAAAAATAATGGGTGTACTCTAGTATCATGAATAATTCTTTAAGTTACTAAAACCATACCGTTTTTTTTACTACTACTTTTTTTACTTTTTTTTGCGTTGTCATATAACGTTTTTTTAAAAGCTTATAGTTTATCTTTTCGGGGCGTTTATTTTTCAGTAAGTTATTTTTAGTTTCTGAGATAAAGCGCCTCAATGTTATATTAAGTTTATAAGAGGATCAAGCGTTTGACCACGTTCTCTGCCCATAAACGGGTTTACCAAATGCATGGCATCTTCCTTTGTAAGATTTTATAAGGTAAAGCCTAATAATATTAAGCCGCTCTAGCTCAGGAACAAGATTATTCACGGATGATACCTGTGAGTAATAATGATTCAAGAAACCAATTAACTCACGCTTGTGTGTTACCCTAAAATTTGTTAATAGTGTAGTGTTAACAGTTATGGAGTTAGCTAATTCCAATTTGTTTAGTATGCCTTTCTTAAACGCATTACCAATTCCTGGTGTTAAGTAAAAGAGTTCATAAAACGTTTTATTTGTGTAAAATAACTTACCACCAAAAAATAAACCTTTTGTTCAATATATTTGTAATATATGCTCAAACCTTATTTCTTTTTCTTTTTCTTTTTCTGCTTAGCTTTGTATAGAGCTATTTTCCTGTTTCAAGTAAACTCACCAAACTTAAAGCCTACCATCCATGAGCTTACACACCTGGACTTTAAGCTATTACCTTGGTGAATTACAATTTCGTAACCCCTATACACTAAAGGTACTCTACCTCCCCTGGAGAAAATTTTTTTTTCTGTTGTATGGTGTATTGAGCTTACTTTAATCAAATACACTGATCTAAGTGTGTGCGCTGATAAGTAGTTTAACTTTGTGTGTTTTTTAAACATGTTGTTTGACTTGTTGTAGGTAGTCATATTATTAAAATTCTCGATGTAATATACATGTTACTTAAATTTTGTTGTTTTACCTCAAGGTGTTCTCGGGTATTTTAAGGACTTAGTACGACCCCCATGTGGGTGGTCTACTGGATTCATTGCTACTCCCCTAACATTAGGTTTTCGGCCAGTGACTTTTAAATCACCAGCTTTAGTACTTTTTAGTTGCTTTCGTAAAATAGATATGTTAGCTGAACCTTCACATGACAAAGAAAAGGCAGAAAACACTTTCTTTATACCAGAAGGTAATTTAACCAAACTAAATCCTGTTCTGGTGTCGAGTTTTATAATACTAGCCGATGAGCCTAAACTTCTAGCGTACTCCATACCCCGTAAAGGTTTTAATTCTAAAAAACTTATATTTGCGTTCTTTTTTTGCTGTAAAAGCATATAGGGTGTTGGCACTATCCTCGCTTGTGGTTTAAAATGTAATAGCTCTTTATAAAGACGTGTCTCGTTAAACGTAAGTTTCTTTAATTTTTTCAACTGAAAAAAAGCATCGTTAAACTTACTTGGTAAGTAAGTAATTACCCCAGTAGAATTAAAAATAAGCGAAACAATTTTTTTGTGGAACCCCGAGTAGTGTATACCACCAATAAAAAACAAGGAGCTGCTCCGGAAGCTATAATTTATTCTAGGAGTGGTTCTTTTAATTCTTGGCCCTTTAGAATAAACTGTAATTCGGCCTGTTATAGATCGACCACTATGCCATTTTCGACGTACTAGAAGCTTACTAAATTTATTTTGTAGTGGTAAAATTGTTGATAACTTGACTATATTAAAAGAAGCTCCTGAAGTCTTAGCGACTTTTTGTAACTTTAAGGCTTCCTGCATTGTGTAAGGCATTCTTATATTTTTATTAGATAACAAGGGAACTTTCTATAATCTTAGTAAGGTTGCTAATACCAAAATTTTTCTAAGTGTTTTAGCAAAAAAAACGTTATGTAAAAACGCTTTTTTAAAAAAAAAATTATAACTAAGTAAAAAATTTACTTTGCCTGAGCTGTTTATGTCACTATACTGAGCTGGATGACTGTTAAACACACTTGAGCAAATAGTATCTAAGAGTTCTGAATTTTTTTCATCTACAAAGATAAAGCCAGCTCTTGTGTTTAAGAATAGGTTAGTTAATCTAGTAGTTTTCTGAAATAAACTCGCGTTAAAGAAAAGGTTTTTCGAAATAGACGCTGTTATATAACTATAATCTCAGATAGAACTTTTAGAAAGATTATAGTCTTTTGTGTGTAGTTTATCCATAAAATAGGTGTTGATTAAATTACCTGAATATTTTAGCATATTTAAGTTTTGGGAAAATCTTATTGAGCCACGTAGTGAACTATAAGACAATGTTCAAAAGTGTGTAAGGTGTGAAACAAACTGTAGAGAAGATCTTTTTTTACGTAAAACATTTTTTTTTCTATTTATAATAAACTTTGTTAAACCTCTGTTATAACGTTTGAATTTTGTCGTTTTTTTAAAAACTTTAAACTTATATACAGTACTTAGCCTAGCAACAGCTTTCCAGTATTCCCTTAAAATAGTCATTAGTTATAAGTAACTAAACGTGGTCGTTACCATACCACTCAGAAGATACGTTTAGTTCTGATAGTGTGAAACCGATCTTACCTTGTAACTGAATTAAGCCAAATAAAAGTGCTTCAGCTGTAGGTGGACAACCTGGTACATAAGTGTCAACAGGTAATATGCGGTCACAACCGCGAACAACAGAGTATGAGTAGTGATAATAACCGCCCCCATTGGCGCAACTCCCCATTGATAGTATCCACCTTGGTTCAGTCATTTGTTCATACAAACGCCTGAGGCATGGGGCCATTTTGTTAGTTAGTGTTCCTGCTACTATAATTAGGTCAGATTGTCTAGGTGAAGCTCTGAAAATAATACCAAAACGGTCCATGTCATAACGGCTAACTGCTGCATGCATCATTTCAACAGCACAGCAAGCTAAACCAAATGTTAATGGTCATAAAGAACCTGCTCGTGCCCAGTTTACTAATGACAAAACTCTAGATGATATTCATTCAACTCGCATAGTTTATAGTTTATTTAAATTCTACGCAGTGATCGTCTAATAAACTTTGTGTAACCGTTGGGCCGGCTCACACCGTAAATAGACCTACGCTTTATTTTACCGACAACAGGAGAAAAATCATATGCACCCCTAATGACTGTATATCCTACACCGGGTAGGTCATTTGCTCTCCCACCTTCTATTAAAACTCTGTTGTACTTACTACAAAGATAGCCTCTACCTGGTAACCTAGCAGTTAAACGCAGACCATTCATTAAGTTAACCTTGGCTACGTGACGTATAGCAGAATTAGGTTTTTTGGGCGTCATAGTTACAACCCTAGTAACGATACCTTTTGCCTGTGGAGACTTTTTTAAAATAGGTGTCCGCCCCCACGTGGGTTTTACATACTTTTTACCAGATTTCTTATACCATAATTTCCGGTTAGCCGATTGTTTACACGTTGCCAGTAAAACATTAAAATATAAAAGACTGTCAAGCTACGCCCAACCAGTACATTAAAATGGGTATGCTACTAAAAAGTATAAACTCCCTTTTTGAAACGTCTGCCGGGAGCTTTAAGGTTAACTTTTTCGAAAAACCAAACATCATGTTCATTCACGAGCGAAAAAAAAAAGTAGGACCGACAAAGTATAGGAAAAAAAGTAAAAATAAAGCACACGTTGGGAATAGATCTAAGAAAAAAGAGAAGAATAACACCTCGGATATAAAAAATATGGAACCTGGAAAACCTAAAAAGACTAGTATATTTAGTAGCACTAGTAGGAATAACTTGGGGCAGATGTAATTTAAACCACTTATCTCAGTAATTAGTCTGGTTTTAAATCTCCTTGCTATTGCGTCTACTAGTAGAAAAGAATTTGTTGAAATTAACGCGTGACTTATTAACATGGCAAAACTAGCTAGCATGAGATTTGACTGACCACTGATAACACAAATTGTAAGTCAGTGCATTTCAACAACGGTAGAATAGGCAACTAACTTCTTTAGGTCAATTTGGTAAAAAAGCTTGAAAACGGCGTCAATTATACCAAGCACTAAAAAGGGATAAATATAAATAAAAGAGGGTTCAAGCGCTATAGTTAAAAGGCACTTTAATAATCCAAAAAAGGCAAATTTGACTAGGACACCACTTAAAAAAATTGAAAAATTAGTAGAAGCCTCAACGTGCGCTTTAGGCAACCAACCGTAAAAAGGCCATATAGGTAATTTTACACCAAAACCAGTTAGGAAACACAAAAATAGAAAGTTTACCTCGAAGTTGGAAAAGAAATAATTAGAGACATTCAAGAAATTAGAACTACCTACAATGAAAAATAGGTATAAAAATCCAAAAATTAAGAATAGCGCCCCGAACTGTGTTCAGAAAAACATCAAATAAGCAGCCTCGATAGCTCTTCTGGTTTTAGCGAATTTATATAAAATAAAAAATGATGGAACTAATAACATTTCATATGCAAAAAAAAAAATAATCAAAGAATCAGTAAAAAATAAAAAATAACCAGCTACTAGAATAACTTTACAGTAAAACATAAATGTAACTAGCTCGTCCTTGTTATATGATAAACAATAAACTATTGATAGAACTGTAACAAGTAGGAAAACGTATATAAACGGGTATAAGTAAACGTCGAGCAAATTTAAGGACATACCATTGACGCTAACTAGCTTTTGAAAGCCTAACGTAAAAAGGTTGTTATCCAAGTAGATAACTTCTTGATAAAAGTCTAACAAGTAATTTATTGTTGACAACATAACTAATAGTAAAAATAATACCTGGGATAGAAATAGCTTAGTTAGTTCCTGAAAAACTAAAGACTGTGTTACACTATGTAAAATATTGAGTCGGATAACTAAAAATGTTAATGAAAATAAAAGTAAATTAAAAATAAAATAGTAAATGTAACTAAATCATAAAATAGGTTTTTATAAAATTACCAAATAGAGCGGTATGATACTGAATTTCTACCTAAAAATAACTTTATTGACTGCGTGTGTGAACCAGTAAACACTATCTTAGACTTACTTTTTAGTTTGTTTTGTGCCTGCCTCAAAAAGTAAGTAGCACGGCCTTTTCTTAAATTTTTTAACTCAATAAGAATAGTACCGGTTGATAATTTATTAAACCAAATACTCAGTTTCCCTTTACCTTTACCCATACGAGAGCCTACTGTCTTTTTAGTAAGTGGTATATGTGGAAATGTATTTACTCAAACTTTTCGTTGTGTCTTGTCAGTTTTTCTAGCCGCTTTTTTTAAAAACAACTTTAGTCTAAACATTTTCTTACTATTAATTAATAATGGTCTTGTTAATAAAAGACATGCTTGTCCAAATTTTAGTTCTCGTTTTAAACGGAATGTTCTATCGACTCTTCTTAGTTTTTGTCTTGACTTGTACTTAAACTTCCTGGGTTGTAATACCAATTGAACTTAGCTAACGTAATAATCATATAAAATAGAATAAAAGATCTTCTACAATGAATACCCCATTTATTAAAATAAATGAGATTGTTATGAGGTAATAAAACATTACGAATGAGTAGCGCTCGTTGCTTATATAGGTTTTGTTTAAGCTTTTTGAATTTGTTGAATGCAAAAAACGTAGATTTTGCATGTAAAAGTACAACCCAAAAATTAATAATATAATAAATAAACAAAACAAAATAGAAAAATTTTGTTCTATAAGTAAATTCAGTAAGTACACTTTACTAAAAAATCCAATAAACGGGGGTACACCTGCTAAGGAGAACAAGAAAAGGGTAAGGAAAAATAAATAACTACTATTAAAGCTGAACGTATTAAATGAAAACAAGGTTTTAAAATGGCTGTTGTAGAAAGACATAAGAATTCAAAAGAAACCAATAAGTGTTAAGTTATAAACTAGCATGTATAAAAAAATAATAGGTATTGTGTTCGTAAGCAGGTTTGAAAATACCAAGAAAACTTAATAAAAATAACTCAGTTTTAATTTAGCTTTTAGTTTAGATCTATTCTTAGCGTAGTTAAATGATCTTCAAGTGACTTTAGTGCCTAATTCACATGTATTATGAGTGCGTGTGCTGCTAATGCAACTCGTTAAGTACGCTCGTTTAGTGCTACCTGCTTTACAGTGGCGTCAATAAGCTTTACCATGATTATTCTTTGGACTTTTTAAAACAGCCATAGTTTATAAATCTATACTAAATTAGTAATAAAGAGTCTATGCAATGATTCGATGTTAATGAAAGCATAACAAATAGTGAGTTAAGTATACTACTAATAGCAAAAAAGGTTTTGATATAAAAAGACTCGCACAGTATAAAAAATAAACTTAGTAAGCCTAACGATATAAATAACAAGTTTACCACAGAGTAATAGGTAAATATGCAGTGCATATAACTAGTTAAAAAAATAACTAAAAATAAAAATAAAAAAAAATAAAAAAAAGAAACATAAAAAACAAGGGAATGGAAACTTAGCCCCTTAAAAAACGTAGGTTTTCAAATAAAAAGTGGGGCTATCCCACATTTAAGGAATATTGAAAAAATAATAAAAAATCATGAGACACCAATAAAAAACAATCCCTTAAACGTAGACACGTTAACCAAGTAATAAAATACATGTTCTATTACAAACCAGTCCAAAGTTACTAGGCTCTTGTAAATAAATATTATAAAAACAAACAAGTTAAGCGATGAAATGAGTGAGACCCAAAAAAAGAATAGTAAAGACTGAAGAAACGTAATTGGTACCAGGTTTTGGAAAAAGTTTTTGTTGTCGAAATTTATATTTTTATAGAAAAAAGTGGTGGAGAAAACTGACGTAGTTATTAATAAAAATACTAGAGTCGAGATGACTTCTATAACAAACATTAACGTAAACACAGAATTTGACGTAAATAATAAGTATACTCAATAAAGAAAACTAAACTGTGTTATAATGAAATCATAGATTTCGTTTGAAGACATATAAGTAGTAGACAGTATGAGATATAGAACTAAATAAAAAGTAAAACACAACATGTATAAAATCTTTGATTGAAGACTAGTAAATATTACGTGACCAAATCAAGCAGTTAAGTCTGAAGAGCATCAACTAAAATTTATAAAATATCAACAAAATAACGGTGCCATAAGTAGTAACGCGCTCTCATTACAAGCTACAATGTAAAAGTTACTTCTTACTGACAACCTGGTGTTTAAGTTCATTTGCGCTAATAAAATGGGTAAAACATAAATAACTAACGAAATAAAAAGCGTTATGTATGTTAGTAATAAAAAAAATGAAAGGCTTCAGACGTTAGATGTAGTTAAAAAAAACAGGTAATATCGAGAGTAGGTTACTTAAGTATGCTTAACAGTTTGGTTTTAAGTCAACTGACTAGACAATAAAATGCTAATTTTATGTACATATACAAAAAACTAGAAACTATAACTGAGTAAACTGTCGAAAAGGCGAAGACATAAGCAAACACCGCATGTAACAATAAAGATATACTAAGTAGAGTTTGGTCTGTAACATCTAACAGAATCAATAAATCTGACAAATAGTAATTGGTTGAGTCTCATACATATAAAGTAGCTGACGTTAAAGACGTATACAAGAGTACGTGTAAGCTTAACTTAAAAAATAATGACTGTTTTATAGCTAGTGCTTGGGTTAGTTGTACTATATGTGCGCTTAGGATAAGTAAGCCTAAAAGGGTGGGGATAAGAGCTATTAAACTTAAATATATATTGATATTAAGGCATAGCCTATATAGTAACTTAATCAAGAAAGTTTAGTTTAGTACCTACACCTGGAGTTGAACCAGGACCCCGTAAGGGACAAGGTTTTAAGCCTTGCATGTCTACCAATTTCATCATATAGGCAACTCGTGTACTGTTTACAATCGTATTGTTGTTAAAAGTAAAAAACGAAAAGAATAAGGTATCCTTAGCGTAAAAATTAAATGAGTACTTATGTAGGAATAGCATGTTAGTACCAATACAGGGTAGCATCATCTTTGTTCTAAGGCAAAAGTATAAAGCCTCATTGACTGATTTAGTGTGGCTTTCTGCAGAAGCTGTGTTTACATTTGTTTTAAACGATATACTTAACTTGTAATACCTAATCATAAACTGCTCCTGTGAATACGTCCTATGTGCCATAGGGGCTTTTACAATGGTTGTTTTGTAGTTCCTAAAAGGGTATACAAAAAAACAGGGTTTTTTAAATGTAGCATTTTCGCTTGTATTTTTACTAGGTGACATAACATAGTGAATTCAGATCATAAACATATAAGATTGTTTAACTAAGATTTTGTTGGAATTATCTCGACTTAAAAAGCTATTAGGATCTAAAGATCTTCGGAAGTATAAACTAATGTTGTTAACCGACGAGGGTAAAAAAAGTGTACCAAACTTTAGTACGTGTAAAAAGTAGTTTAACTGGTTATAAGTGCCTAACGTTTTTTTTTTTAGTTTAATTAACTCATGAAATTTAATAACAAGCTAATAGGATTCGAACCTATAATACAAGGTTACTAACCTAGTTATCTACCAGTGAGGAATAGCTTGTGTAAAACGGTTGTATATAACCTGATAATTGCTTTATTTAAAAAGCTTCAAGCTAGTAGGGTTCGAACCTACGTTATTGGAGTGAAAATCCAAGGTCCTAACCACTAGACGATAGCCTGTAAGTTTTGCAGAAATTAGAGCCTAGTTATGCTAACTAAACTCACTGCTACACTCGCTATACGAGCGTCAAGGTATGTGTTTATATAACAATTAAACTTGTAAGAATATAACAATGTATTATTTTAACCTCGTAAATTCTCACTCAGGTTAGCTAAAATATATAGTAAACCCCTAGTATAAGGGTTGTCTCTATGAAAACATTTATAGGTAAGCTTCTCACTTTAAATAGTCTTCAGTGATTATCTTATCGTAATTTAGCATTGCAACGTGCATTGTTAAAAACAATTGCATAACCAGAGATTACTCTATCTCAGTCCTCTCGTACTAAAGCAAGGGCCTAATTGTTTTCGTCTTAACAGCAGATAGGGACCAAACTGTCTCACGACGTTCTGAACCCAGCTCACGTACCATTTTAACGGTAGAACAGACCGACCCTTGGAAGATTATTCTCAACCAGGATATGATGAGCCGACATCGAGGTGCCAATCAACTCTGTCGATGGGAACTCTTAAGAGTCATTAGCCTGTTATCCCCGGCGTACCTTTTATTCGTTAATCGATAACTTTATCAATAAAATTTATCGGGTCACTATGACAAGCAAAGAAAGCACTTCACTCTTAGTTAACATGTCTGTTAAATAATCAGGCCTAATTTAATTCATTATAATAATCGCATAATAAATATGCTTGAGTAAACCTTATGCACACCCCCGTTACTTTTTAGGAGGCCACCGCCCCAGTGAAACTAGCATCCTTATAGTGTCTGCTTAATCGTGGATAAAGCATAAATAAGATAATAAAGTAAGTTAAGTAATAGCAGCAATAAAACTTCCTTAAGATTACTTTAAAAATCTTATAATGTAAGGTTCTAGTAAAGGTGCACGGGGTCTTTCCGTCCCGCTGTTCATTCTAGGCATTTTCACCTAGTGTTCAGATTCACTAGATTACAATTGGAGACAGTGGAGCAGTCGTTACACCATTCATGCAGGACGGAACTTACCCGCCGATGAATTTCGCTACCTTCGGACCGTCAGAGTTACAGCCGCCGTTTACTTGAGCTTATACTAGTAAGCGTAACTTACAATATTTTACTTTAAAGCACTGGGCAGGTGTCAGACTTTATACAACATAATTATATTTAGCAAAGTCCTGTGTTTTTGATAAACAGTCGCCACTCCCTCTTTTATGATACTTTATAAACTAAAGTTCTCCTTATCCAAATGTTACAGAGCTAATTTGCCGAGTTCCTTCAATTGTATTCTTCTATCGCTTTAGTATATTCTACCTTCCCACTTGTGTCAGATTTAATACGCTGTGCTGATCAGTTTCAAACTGCTGACGGAGATCAAAACCATACAGTAAACTCCTCAGTTTACTGCCACTATTCTTTTTCTAGACAATTAAAAACTACGTTTAACTTAACTAATTATGTCTGGTAATCCTTAATTATGTCATAATAGTAGTCAACCTATTAACCTTCCGGCTTTCACCTTTGTTTTAAGGGACGAATGTAACATTTAAGATTTCCTTTAAAATGAAACTCTAGGGATTTCAGCGATTATGACTTTATATGTATAATTTTACGTTACTATTACTAGTATAATTAACTCTGATAACTCAGAATAATTTAACAATTACTCTTCATCGTTTTACAGAGAACTCCACTACCAAGCCTACAAGGGCTTCCGCTGCTTCGGTTAATAATTTAATGCCACACATTATTGAATCACATGTAAAATAGTATTTTTATTCTTAAAACTTTTACCTAACTAATGAGATTTTACACTTTCTTTAATGAGTGGCTACTTCCAAGCCTATCTTTTAGCTGGTTTTTTACATGCAAACCTTTCTACTTAATTATTATTAAGCACCTTATCAAGCGGTCTGGGCTGTTTCCCTCTTGACATATCACCTTTGCGCGATTATGTCTAAATATCAAAATTAATAACTAAAAATTACAAGTTTTTTTAAAATCGGTCTAATATTCTATCACCTTTTCCAAAAATTGCTTTACCTTAAAGTTATAGATTTGACGCGTTACTAAAATAATTTTCGTGGAGAACCAGCTATCACTAATCTTGATTGGCCTTTCACCCCTAATTACAGGTCATCCCAAACTAGTGCAACAGTTACGGGTTCGGCCCTCAAAATAAATATTAGCCTGCCCATAATTAGATCGATTAGCTTCGGGTGTAATAAAGGTAACTTTAGTTCGTTTTCACTTGGCCTAAACTCGTAATTTAAGCTCGCTACGTTTATTAACTTACTAGTCCATTATGCAAAAGGTACGCTATTGCTGACGCTCTAACAGTCTTTACACTAAGTTTCAGTATTTTCACTTTTTATGTTAATAATTTTTCACCTTTCCCTCACGGTACTTTTTACTATCGGTCTAAGATTTTTTAGCCTAGAAGTTGATTCTACTTTTTTCTCCCACATAATTACATTTTGTGGGGTACTTAAATATATAATATTAAAACACTACGTGTATATGTATACATCACTAGATTAATTACTAGTTTTTTTTAAAAATATAGTAAAGCAGGTTAACGTAGAAATCTAGGAAAAACTTTAAAGAAAATACACTAGTAAAGCTACTGTTGTAGTCTACTGAAGTGAGTAGGGGTCTTATAGAAAACCCTATAAAGACTAAATACATGAATAAATAGTAAAAGTCACCTGAATCTACAAGCTCAAAACCATATTTTTCGGAGATTAAAAACCCGATAAAGCCTGCAAGTAAGGCGGCTGCTCCACCGGAAACAATGTCATAAGCGGGAGATCTTGAGTACTTGAGTTTTGTGTATAGTCGTTCCTTACGTAAAAAGTTAATATTAACTAATGGTACGAGACTATTAGTTAAACGAGTTTTACTAACTGGCTTAAGCTTAAAGCTTAGCCTACGAACTGCTGTCTGTGTAGATAACGTTGTAATTTTTATCATATAACGTTTTCGATCCCTTAGTATACGTGCAGAAGGTCTCTTTGTTGGTATAAACTTAGCTTCTAAATTAAAAGATGACAGTACTAAGCCGTACGATTTTTTTTGATCAACGAATATCTTATACCAACTATTATTATTGTCATGTTCGCTAAAATTAACTTCAAAATCTAATACAACGTGATTTGGTAACCTCATAAGGCTAGATAACTGCTTATCTAAAAATATTAATTGGTTGTTTTATCTAAAAAGCTTGTGCATAAGATTATACCTACAGGCTTTTACGAAAAGAGTTAATGGTAAAGGTTTTAAAAATGCCCAACAAAATGAATATGTCTGTTGTAGTTTTAGTTTAAAAGTTTACGGGCTTGACAAAATCTAGTACGTGTTGTAGCATAACTCAGTAAGATCCTTACTGCGCGAGTAAGAAGTGAAGTTATAGTTAACTTAATAAATTTAAAAAAGCAAAGACTTTTAAGTTTTTAGGAAATAGTGGTGAGTTATAATAATCAACCTGATTAATGTTGCCGCTTATATTTGTATTCGTATTCGACGTGATTAAAATGTCACCTACAAGATCTAAGTAGTCAGTGGTTAGTGCGTAGTGTAAACTTGATAAAATGTTACTGAATAACGCAAATAATAGTAAAGTAACAATAAAATAAACTAATGTTGTGCTAGTGTCACTTCGAGTATTGATAAATTTATTGGAACCACTAAGTAGTTGTTGTTCAAAAAACACGTCGTCAAATGAATAAGGAAACTTCAGCTTATTCTTTTTTAAAAGCTTATGCTTAGTCTTACTAAAACGTTTAAAATCTTTCATTTAGTATAAGTGAACAGTTTTTTGCTTACTTAAGTTTTTTGCTACCAAAGTAGTGATCCTCCTTATAAGAGCAATTTACTCCGTAAATTTCAAATAAGACTAGGTATATAACGTAAAAAGCTAAACCAAATCTAGCTGTGAGTTCAACTGTGTAAAACAAAAAGTAAAATAGCTTACCTCAAACCAAGAAGTACGCGTAAAATAAGTCATTAAAAAAATCATTTTCATCCTCAAGTAGAAAGGACCTATCATCTTGATTGTCTAAGGTGAAAAATATAGTACCATGTATAGACAAAAATAACTCTTGAGTATATTCGTCATCGTCAAAGTCCCCAATGAATACATAATAGAAGTCTAAACAATCATCCAGTATGTCGTAGACGTTTAATCTTAAAAGTAGTGAGTAAAAACGTAAAATCATGGAAAATAAGGCAAGGAAGTCGCCCTTAAATTGAGTAATAATAAACATTGTTGAGCGTGATCCTGTTGATGAAGCTTCTAAAAAAGAAAAGTAGTGTATAGAATGTTTATAAAAAAAATATAGTAAAACACAAGTAAAAAAATAGAAGAGTGCGTTGTCTATATATTCAATTAGTTCCTCTTTATCGTCGTCAAAAGACATAATAGTCATAGCTCAGTAAAAAATAAAGAAAACAGCTGACTGTAAAACTGACTCAAACTGAATTCTTGACTCTTTTGAAATAGAAAAAACGTACATATATGTACGAGAGAGTTGACTTCAAGTAAACTTAGATCACCTTAGTGACATAACCGTGTAAAAAAAATATATAATAAACCAAGTAAAGAAAAAAAACATAAATAACGAAAGTACATTTTCATTAAAATTATGGTTTAAATTACTTAAGTAAGAGTCAAAACAAGAAGAAGCTGTAAATAGTAAAGAGCTATTGAAATAATAAAGATAAAAGTAGTCACTAAATGCAGTAATTAACTCCGGGGAAAAAAGTATCATAATACTAAATATATCTTGGTACATTGAAGAGAACAATGGTAGTACTGGTAAATAACAAATATTAAAGGAAAGATACAGGTCACTAACAAAAGAATTATATAGTACTGATACGCTTACATTGTGTGTGTTTAAGCTCACCAAGGTAGTGTCTAGTAAAGATAATTTTGACGTGTAGTCTAGGATAAAGTGTTGGCTTACGAATGACGAATTATAAATGAAAGATAACAACGAATAATCACTAAACGCTATATTAGAAACTTTTTCCCAGTTAAGAGAGTCAACTAACCATGTTTGATCAGTATACTTATAAGTTTGTACTCAATTAGTTTCTGTGTAGTTATAAAAATTACGCATAAAAATAACGTATATATGTGTGTTAAAGACTACTAAGCAACCAACAACACAGTTAATAAATTTATGGCTTTTACACCAAAACTTACTAATGACTCTTCACACTTTATAAAAAAATTACTTAATAGAAAATTCAAATTTGAAAACCCATAACACCAGTAAAGGTTACTATTGTGTCAAACTTATGTAAGACCTTCAAGTTACACGTTGCGTGAGAAGTTTTACCAACTCTATATAAGATTGATCGCTTTCGTGAGTTACCTGCTACACTAATCTTACCCTTTAACTTAACTTTAAAACCCTTTGCGCCAAGCTCGTTAAACATAAAACGGAAATAATTGTTAAATAAATATCTCAAGAAACGAAAAATAAAACGAGTTTTTCAAAAGGAAATACGCTGTATTATAGCTTTTAATCAAGTAGATAACATTTTAGAGTCTTGTAAATTAAAGCTCATATGAAGTATGTGAAAAGCTTCTTCAAGAAAAAATCTGTGACCTAAACGACGCTCATAATAGGAGAATCTGGGTAATCATAGCTTGTAAAAAGCACTATAGTGCTCGTTTATAGACTGATTCATAAATGAGTAAACTTGTATTAAGGACTTTTTACCTGAGTAATGTTCTATAAAACGTGTTAGCGTATTATAAACTCAGGGTGTTGCATTTTCGCGGAAAAAAGAACTAAACTTAGAAGAAAAAAATAACTTACTGAAGTTTAATCGAAAACTTGAAAAGTTTGGTAGTATATTTGTTTCAAGACACTTAGTTAACCCTCTAGAAATGTTGTGGTAATTAAAAAAATAGAATAGCTTTCAAAAAAACTTGTAGTTTTGGGTAGTGTAAGTGTTTAGTAGTATAAACTTTTTAAAAAACGGGGCAAAGTTGTTTTTAGAAAAGCTAATCGGTTTACTAAGCGCTAAACCGCATAAATTTTTATGTTTACTAAAGAAGTTGTTAGGTATATAATTACAACGCAATTTAGAGTCTTTACCGTAAAGCAAGCTGCTGTCAAATGCGTAAATTGCGTTATTCCAAAAGGAAATCGAAAAACGCTTTTTAAGTAGTTTGTATTTGTTGTTTGTGCTTTTCTTGAGTTTTTTCTTTCTTAAAAATAATTTGATTTTACTAAAAAGCCTGATCAGACGTTTCTTGTTTACATAACGCGACACTCTGTATTTGAGTTTTCTAAATTTAGTCAATGAACCTACTTTAAAAAACTTATATAATTCAGTTAACATTGTTATTACCGAACTTACTTTTTTTATTTTTATTATATTGGTGTTACCGTTTATAACGCGTCACTTAAGTAAATTTTTTGATACCTGGTTACTCGTTAGTAGCTTGGTCGAAAAGTGGTGGCTAACGTGTGGACTAAAAAGAATGTTTTTGTAACCCTTAACATCCTTAGCGGAGAAGAAGTAGTTACTGGCTTTTAAGAAATTAAGTTGAGAGTTTCAATTTAAGCCTGTAATTTTTTGCTTTAAAAAAAGGTTTAATACTCTTATAAATAACTTTAACAAAGACAAGGTTTTTAATGCTAGAATACTGCTTACATTTGCTGATAGGCTAAAAGAGTTGTTCACCTTTAGGTTATTCATGTAATGTGTGGGAATCCTATTAATAAAAATACCTCTAGGCTGCAAGAAAAAAGTATTAAGATTTACATGCATTTTATACAAAAAACAGTTGTTGGTTGTTATTGTATAAACAAACTTAAAAACTTGCTGGTTAACTGAGTCTTTAACGCTTTTAGTGCTTAAAACTTTTCTATAGTATTTTGTAAAATTATGATTAATTAACATTAGCAATACCACTAAATATAAGTTTTTTTCAAAAAGAGGCTGACTATAACTAGTACACTTAAGTCCTGCTTTGCCTAATTGACTTGACAAGGATATCCCTGAATTATAACAGTTATAGTAAAACTTGTTCTTTGTAATCAACATAACAGGCCGAGTTTTGAAGCGTTTTAATATACGATTACTTCACCTAGTTTTTTTGAAAGTGGTTAAACAATTAGAAATAATATCAAGGATAGCAGGAATCGAACCCACGCGTATGATTTTGAAGACCATTGTTCTACCATTAAACTATATCCCTCTTAACGTTTTTTAGTATTGCTACTATATGCACCACTAAGCTTACAGGACTTTTACCTGCTACGGTCATGTTTCTATTTCTGAAAAGGTTAGCATTAACGTGGTAACAAGTTTATACTTTTTTTATCAAAAAAGTACGTTTATGGCTTATTTGTAAGCGAAATACGTACTAAATAGTAAAACTTAAGTAAAAAAGCAAATACGCTTTAGTATAGAGGCTACTAAGCTTTCGCTCACCGCTACTTACTTAAATTCAGTTGATATATATCAAATAGTTAGTAAGATGTTTCTCTTCACTATTTTTTTTAATTTAAGTTGGGGATCCATATGCTTCCAACACTCCTATCAACTATCGAATTTTTAATTCGTTTAAAACTTAGTACCAAGGCATCCCCTTAGTGCGCGGATTCTTACTTTATTAACTTTTTATCAATTGGTTGTTCAGCAGAAAAAGTAGTGTTAGTACTTTAGTCAAAACTTACTTTGGAAGTGATAGTAATAGTATAGAAAATTATATTAAGATATGTGTAATCCAACAACAGGTTCCCCTACCATTACCTTGTTTCAACTTCGCTCAAATTACTATACTGTCTTTAATCCTCACAAGTTTCGAAAATTTACTAAAAAAGTAATTAGAAGAAGTAATTTCTAGCCGGTAAATTATAAGGCGCACTAAGAGTTTTTAGTTTACCAAAAAGTATAACTTAGTAATCGACTGTATAAGAAACCCTAAGTAATGTCCAGCCAATACAACTCTTCGAGCGTGATGGGCGGTGTGTGCAAAGTTTGACAGATCATTCACTGTGACGTGCTGATTCACAATTACTAACGATTCCAACTTCATAAAGATGAGTTTCAATCTTTAATTCGAACTTTGATAGTCTTTAGAGATTTACTTTAGGTCACCCTGTAGTGCCTCTTTGTATCTACCCTTGTAGCGCGTGTGAAGCCCAATATATATAGACCATAATGACTTGACTTCTTCCTAACTTCCCCAAAGTCGATTATCTTTAGCACAAATAAAGCACGGTTTTACGTAAGTAACTACACGTACTAAACTTAATTATAAAAATTTTGTTAATCAGCCCTGAAGTAGATTTAATGCCATAAAAAAATACTATGTTTTTAAGCTGCTAACAGTAAGTCTTGTCGACTTAATTTCTTTAAAAACTATAATTATTTTAAACTTATGTTTAGGGTTTCGTTCGTTATGTAAGTTAATAGAAAATTTTACAACACGAGCTGACGACAGCCATGCAGTACCAATTAGTACCCTTTTTGTTGTAGACCGTTGAATCATACATAAAGGTACTCACCACATTGGTAAGATTAGACGCGGATTATCGAATTAATCCACACACTCCACCGTTCAAACAAACTCCCGCCAATCTATTTAAGTTTAGCCTTTGCAGCCTTACTCCCCAAGCGAGACATTTAAGCGTTAACTTATACACAAGTGGTCACAATCTCTTACATATAATGTCCATGAATTCACGGTATAAACTACTAGGGTCTCCAATCCTATTCGATACTTATACTTAAATGGTTCAATGTCAGATTATAATAGCAGACTGCCGAGGCCTTCGAGGACCCCTAATAATCTCAAAATATTTCATCCCTAGATTATAGGTACCATCGACTTCTTATAATCTCGAGCACTAAGGTTTTATAGCTACTTTAATTAGTATTTTAATTTATACTATAACTTCTTAGGCAATCTAGCCATACTTTACGCTCAGTAAAGGCCAATAACGCTCCCCCGTTTAGGTATTACCGCAGCTGCTGGCACCTCCTTAGCCCGGGGTTCTAACTAAATTATTCAATTTACTCAAAAGCGGACAAACTTTACAACTCTCGTAGCCTTCGTGACTTACATATTAGTAAGCCTTATCATTTTACGCGAAATGCTGGTTCAAACTTTCGTTCATTGACCAATATTCTCCACTGCTGCCGACGGTGGGATGTTTTTCAGCTCCCATGTGACTGGACGATCTCACAACCCAGCTAGAGATAGTCAGCTTACTCAAAATTACGACGGTAAAAACTTCTCCCAACATAAATGTACCAAAAAGCGACTAATCTAAATGGTTTTAACGTCTTTCGCAGATACATGGTATAGGCAACTTTATTAAAAAGACAAGATTTTTCCTATCAAAAGATTAAAAATTTGCAACATTAACCACTTACAAACACTAAAAACTGGCTTCGGTTAATCATAGACTGTGGTTAATTAATTACTTTTCACTATACATCAAGCCAAACTCACTCGACGTTGTATTTGTATCTGTGTTTTCTTTAAACCCAATATTATAACGTCACGAAAACCTGCTGCTTAATAAAAGAACTAGTTTTACCCCTTTGGTAGGGGTCTTCTTTTGTGATTCTGCTTATACTATTAAAGTATACTTTTTGACAACAAAAAATGTATTACTCACCCTTACGCTACTTAAATTTAGTTTATTAAATACACATGGCATTAATTAAATTTACGTCCAACTCGCATGTGTCAAGACACTACGCACGCGTTCACTCCGAGCCATAGTCAAACTCATAATAGTTAATAAATTTAGAATCCTTAATAACTAGGAAAGTTAAGGCGTTTAACCAGTACTAGCGTAGTTAATTACTTTTTTAGTCCAGAACGCTATTATACGCGTGTACTCTTTTAGAAATTTTACGTTTCAGTCTCCCTCTTTTTTTTGTTTTAACTTTACCCAAAACTTTATTGTTTATGAAGTTAACATAGTGGAAATAAAGGCTAACATTATTCTGTTTTTCATTAACAACTTTATCGGTAAACGGGTGTTGGTAAAAAGAATTAGCATTAGAAAGTAACGTATTTAATATATCCTTTAAAAACTTTGGTGTCTTTGTAACAGTAAGGTATGAAACTTCAACACCTAAATGTATAAACAGTCTCCGTAAGTAAATAGCGGACATTATATACGAGCTTTTACTTCGTAGAAACGCTTTTTTTAAGGAAAAATGCTTGGATATAATACCCAAAGAGTTATTAAAAATACAATCTCTATTTGAGTTTAGGTAAAAATAAGGAAAGAACCTATTTCTTTTAAAGGCTAAATATAATGCGTAGTTGTTTCCGTAGTAAGTAGCGCTCGGTTTGTTAACTAGTAAAGAGCTTTTTCTGTAGAACACGGTAGAAAAATGAATGAAATGTTTCATAAAACACAGTTTATTTACTATAGACTGTGTTACGTTTTTGGTGTAAATACATTTAGTATATTTATAAATCATTTTTCGATTATTAGCTAATAAATTTCAAAGAGGTTTCGCCATCTGGTTGCTATTTGGTAATTCCCTTTTTACTTTTTTACTTCTAGCTATTGCTACTGCCAATGATACCACTTTAGTCAGCTTAGAAAAAGCTACATTGCCAATAATGCCAGTGTTGCCAATAGGTTTTACCATAGATTTCTTTTTTAAGACTTTTCTATACAATATGAAAAAGATTGGATTCGAACCAACGCGAGTTACCTAACAGAGTTACAGTCTGCCGCCTTCGACCACTCAGCCACTTCCTCTAATGTTATGGGCAATACCCTCTTTGCATAGAGCCGTATACAGTGAGTACACTATATACCCCCCCATGTGAGGGGTAAACAATAAAGCCACACATTGTGTTGCCTTGTTCTCTAGCAATGAGTAAAAACAAAAGCTTTGGAAAAGTATGTGTTAGTTTACCCAATTTGTACTATTACCGCCACAATTAAAGACTAATTAAAAACCTAAGCTACAGTAGCAGAGCCTCAACCAACGCGTTAAACTTAGTATGTTTACAGTTCAATCGTTGCTTGACGTAAGCTTAACAGTGTAAACCATGTCAAATTTTAAATTTTTTAGTAAAAATACGATATAATTTTACTTTTAAGAAGCTTCACTATAGTGTTAAAAGTGTGCAAATAGTCGAGTAACAACATAAAATTCTATAACCAATGACGTTTTGAGAAGCACTCAACCAATTTCCTTCGGATTGCAATTACACATTAGTAACTCTACACTCTTTTAGTAATACACATGTTTATTCTTTTTATATGTTATGGAACTTCCTCTTTGACGCCACTAATTACTTTTATAACTTACTTAACTTTTTTTTATCATGTTATGAACTTATGCTTGACGCACAATTAAGTACTAATATGAAGGACGCGCTTATAACCGCAATAAAGTTTTTATCCTGCGTGACCTTACTCATTTTTGCCAGGGGCGGTATACCAAGGTTTCGTTTTGACTACCTAACAAAATTAGGTTGAATTAGGTTTTTAAGTTTGGTGCTGTTATCACTTCTAATTGAGGTACTACTACTACTAATGTTTTAGTCCACGTTTTTACTCACGTTTAGTTCTGAACGAGGCAGTTACTTTCAGCCACTATTTAAGATACACTTTGTCTAGTAATTTTGGTAATTTCCTTTTTACGCAATAAATAGTAAGCAATTACTAGTTTTAAAGATTTTTACACTTGGGATTGTTAACCCTGCAATTAGTAAGAATTACACTTTAAGATTTTATACAATAATGTACAACCATTATAGTATTTAACTTGGATGGAGCTAATTACGCTAGTTTTAATTTAATGTTTTACTGTTATGAAATTTAGTCCTTATAATGTCAAACCAGTCTTCCATGGTTGTAAGTTCCCCGGTGTACATCCTTGTCCCGGAGTGATTATATAACTTCTTGGGACTACACCAGTTTTACGAGTCCTCCAAGTACTCAGTTGTAACGCAAATGCCCGGAGCAATGTTTAGTAACCAAAAACCTTGTTACTTACTTCGTTGCTCCACGTTTACACAAACTATTAACTTACCATTCGATGCTTTTCATGATGAGAAACTTCGACGCAGTCTTTATGACCTTAATATTCAAGGAGCTAGTATAGAGGATATCAACGTTAATAACGCTAGTGACATAACGAGGATTACTACATTTATTGACATACATAATGAGATTATTGCTAATACCAGTAGGAATACTACCCTTAATAATGTCATCGATAGTGCCCATGCTATCATCGATAGTGCCCATGCTATCATCGATAGTGCCCATGCTATAAACGGAATTGCTAAGGATATTGTTTACAATACCAGCGCTAGCGTACTTCACCACAGTGAAGCTCTTTACACTATCCATGACACAATTGCTCGCGGTACCAGTCACATTTCTAAGAAAGCTACTGATGTTCTCCTTAACTATAAGCATTGCAACGATAATCACAACGTTAATACTTATCATGCTTTAGAGATTATATCTGCCGCTGATGAAGTTATTACTAAGGCTGATAAAATTATCACTAAGGCTAGTAATGACATTAGTCTTGCTAATGAAGCCCATAAAAAATTGCAAGCAGAGTCAATCTCCAGTTGAATTAACTGAAAGTATGTTGTACCGGCTATGTGCACTGCTGCTATTTTAATTATGGTTACTACGACTGGTACCAGCTCACCTGTGTAAATCGGCATGGTTGTTTTTTAACTAAGTCAAAGCGACTGTAATATGTATATAAAATGTTTATTTGAACCCTCTCTACTATGG
>Ga0209425_10001080_pt1 | contig 32146 bp, 31 predicted proteins | sample COG_05_FD_184749 | JGI IMG/M metagenome (GOLD analysis project Ga0209425, IMG submission 184749) | Pelagic Microbial community sample from North Sea - COGITO 998_met_05 (SPAdes) (version 2) | ecosystem: Environmental > Aquatic > Marine > Neritic zone/Coastal water | place: Helgoland, sampling...
AATTTATTTCTTCATTTGAAACAAATCCTGCAAATCTAATTTGATTCTCTAAATTGTACTTCTTGGTCATATCTTTTATATAAGATAAATTCCCTTGATCTGATCCTGAAAAGATTGCACCTAATGATATTGAGCTTTCACTTTTTAAAATATCTAAAGCTTTAAGGATATATATATGATTTTTATGCGCCCAAAATTGAGCTGGGTAAAATATATAATCATATTTTAAGTCATATTTTTTTTTTATATTTATATATTTATTTTCAATTTTATCATCTATTTGAAATTTTTTTGATTGAACTGTAAATGCTGGCTCAATTGGAAAAGCATGGACTCTATTATCATCAAGTCTATATCTATAAAGGGCATTTTTTTTTCCAAGATCAGACTCTACCAAAACTGCAATTGCTCTTGATAAATTTTTTTGAAATTGGTTTTCTCTGAATTCAAATATGCGATTATTTTTTACTTCTGGAAATTCTGGGTTATCTCTGTGACATAAATCGAATAAAGTAAATATATAATTTATTGAGTGAACGCAGTTAGTAAAATAGCTGTCAGACACAAAATAAATTAAATCAACTTTTTTTTCTTCTAAAAATTTCTCGAAATGGTTTTTTTTAGAAAATAAACATAATAATCTATAAACTAAAATAGAAGATGTTTCTCTAAAACGCATCAATACTCTTGAAAAAATATTTGGCGCATATAAAAAACTTTTCAGTCCATGTTCTTTTAATATTCTTATATTTTCTCTTTTAGTTGTAATTATTTTTACATCAATTTCACTAGATATTAATCTATTGGCTAAAAATATATTATTTAAAGATTGTTGAAAATTTCCTCCCGCTTCAATTGTGTGATCAAAAAAAACAGCTAATATAAATTTTTTCATTTAAAACACATTTACTAGAGGCATATATTATAACTTACAAAGTTTAAATTTATTAAGGATTTGCTTAGACAAAATTAAGAAAACCGTAACAAATTTAAATGATAATATTATATTATAAATTTTTTTATTATCATTAAATTTAAATATTAGTTATATTAGGATATGATTTGTTGCATTATTATGTTTCGAGTGCTATCAAATCTCACAATATATGGGCTAAAATAAAAATATTTCATCAAATGATTAAAACTACCTGCAGATTGTGCTCAAGTAAAAATTTATATAAGTTTATTGATTTAGGGTTACAGCCACCATCTGATCAATTCTTAGAGAGAAAAAAAATTAACGAAGAAACTATTTTTTATCCATTAGCAGTAAATACGTGCAAATCTTGTGGATTTAAACAGCTAACGCATGTAGTTGATCCGAATATTTTATACCAACAAGATTATCCTTACGAGTCTTCTTTAACTAAATCTGGACTTGATCACTTTTATGAATTTGCTTTATCTGTAAAAAATAGATTTAAACTTACCTCAAGTGATTTGGTAATTGATGTTGGGAGTAATGTGGGTGTTTTATTAAATTCATTTAAATCTTTAGGAACAAAAGTGTTGGGGGTAGATCCAGCAGAGAATATTTGTAGGATTGCAAATAGTAGAAATATAATGACTTTAAATAGTTTTTTTGACTCTAATATTTGTGACTTTATAAAAAAGAAGCATGGTAAAGCTAAAGTAATTACTGGAACAAACGTATTTGCACATATAGATGACTTATCTGAGCTATTTAAAAATGTAAAAAAAATTTTGCATAAAAAAAACGGAATATTTGTTATTGAAGTTCCTCATTTTTTGAATTTATTAAAACATTTAGAGTATGACACAATTTATCATGAACATTTATCTTACATAACTATCCAACCCTTAATTAAGTTTTTAAAAAAAAGAAATTTAAAAATTTTTAGAATCGAAAAAAAAGATATTCATGGTGGTTCTATAAGAATTTTTATTTCTTATATTGACAGTTTCAAAACAGAAAAATCTGTAAATTTAATCTTAAAACAAGAAAAAAAAGCAAATTTAAATAATTTAAAAATCTTAGATAGTTTTTCAGAAAATATTAAAAAAAATAGATTTAATTTAGTAAGTTTAATGACTAAATTGAAATTGGAAAAAAAAAAAATTATTGCATTAAGTACGCCTGCAAAAGGCATGACATTACTCAACTATTGTAAATTAGATAATGACTATATTAATTTTGCAACAGAAAAGTCAAAATTAAAAATTGGAAAATTTACACCAGGAGGTAATATTCCTATATATAATGACAAGAAGATATTCAAAGAAAAACCAGATTATGCTATCATTTTAGCTTGGAATTTTGCTAAAGAAATAATAAATAATAATAAATTATTTCTCAAAAATGGTGGAAAATTTATTATACCAATCCCAAAAGTTAAAATAATAAGAAAAAAATAATGAAAAAAATAAAAAGTAAAATAAATCACAAGGATAAAAGAGGCATAATTTCAGATCTAGTTGAAAAGGAAAAAATTAATGCCATCACATTTATATCGTTTTACAAGGACAAAGTTAGAGCTAATCACTATCATAAAAAAACAATTCAGTGGAATTATGTGATTTCAGGAAAAGTAATGTTTGTATCAAAAATTAATGGTAGAATTAAAAAAATTATTGGAAAAAAGAATGATCTCGTTAAAATAGAAACAAAAGAACACCATGCAATAAAAGCTTTAAGTTATTCAGAAATATTGGTTTTTACTAAAGGTCCAAGAGGTGGAAAAGAATATGAAAGTGATACTTTCAGGCTAAAAAAAAATTTAGTCAGCTAAATAAATCAAAAAGTATCTAAATAAAAAATTATTTCTACTATTTAACTTTTTTTAATAAAACACATGGGCCCCAGGTATCTTCACTTACTTTTTTACCTGTTTTAAATTCCTCAGTCTGTAATCTTTTGAAACCATACATCTCACATATAATATCGATTTCTGGTAAGCTAAAATGCCGTACAGAGTGAGTTTCTGTAATCATGTGAATTTTCTGATCTATTAAACTCTTTACATATATACTATAATTTATATCCACTCTATTTTCATTGGGTATAATTACTGGCTCAGCTATTCGAGTAATTTCTATTTTTTTATTTACAGCACGTTTTACTCTAACAGATGGTTTTTGAGCATAAACTGCAGGTGAATACCAAAAATCAAAAATAAACAATCCATCTTTATTTAGGTGAGCTGCTGCATTTTCAAAAACATCTTTTAATTGTTTATTTGTAATTTGATAGCACATAACGTGAAACAAAGATGTCACAACATCGTAAGTTTTATCCATTTTTGAGTTTGTGATATCACCTTGTTGACATGTAAACCCTGGAACAATTTTAGCCCTTGAAATCATATTTTCACTAAGTTCAATTCCATGCACTGTATAACCTAATCCTACAAGAATACGTGCGTGCTTTCCTGTACCTGAGCCAAATTCTAAAATGTCTTTAAAATTTGTATTATGTCGACTAATTAAATTATGTATATATGCTGCTTCTGCATTGTAATCTTTATCTTTGTAGAGCAACTCATAATAATCACTAAATTTTTTAAAAATTAAATTATCCATAAGATTATTTTATTATTATAACATATTTTAAAGCAGATGCATGCACCACTCCCTCATTAATTTTTGATTTATTTAGATGTATGATTTTCATATGTTCTTATCTTTATTTAAACTTAATAATAAATCAAATCAATATCTCAATAATCAAATTTTGGTTAATATAAAACTAAAAATTTATTTATGAATTGGTATGATATTAACTTTTCCTCTTATTAACTTATTAAAATGATGCCTATCATTAAATTCTTCTAGTAGCTGTGTTTTATAATGCTTTGAATGATTGTGTATCACTTGAATTTCAGAATTTATATCCATTACGCAATCTACAGACGTGTTATGACAGATATTGTGTAGAGTTGAGGAATACTTGGATATTACTCTTGTCAATTTTAGATTACTAATCAATATTTCCGCAGGTATCATCCCTCTAAAACAGGTTTTAAAATAACTATCAATGTCAACTGCGTAATAACCCAAACTACTCAATTTTTTTATAAAAGATATTTTTACTTGATTAGATTGTATTACAAAATCATGAAATTTAATAAAAAATTTTTTACCTTTTGGTATATATTTTTTTATTAATTCAAAATTTATATGATCATAGTCGACTTCATTTTTCAAATTTTTAGAATAATTAGTGTGCCATTTTTTAGTTAATAAAAAAATAGTATCTACTCTTGGGCAGTCTTTTTTTATACGACTAAAATTATTTTTTAAAAATAAATTTATTGTTAAATTTTGCATATCAATAAAATTTTTTGAAAATTTTGGTATTTTGCAAACGGTATAACTATTCAATTTTTCATTAAAACTTATATATGGATAACCAACAAAACTAGAAATTTTCTCTTTTATTAAATCAATAATTTTTTTGAGAATTGAGATTTTAATTATTTTATGTTTGTACTCACCAAATCCACTATCAATAAAAATTCGATTTGATTTAGGTATTACACTCATAATCGTAGATGTCATGCTACCAATATAAATATAGTCTTTTTTAAAACATATCTTTTTAAGTATATCTTTTTGCAATTTATGAAACTTAAAAAAATTTAAAAGTTTAAATCTACTCCAAAAAATTGCTATCGAATGTGTTATTATAAATTTACTTTTTAGAAAAGAATTTTTTTTAGAGATTTTTAAAATATTTTTTGCTGTTTTTTTTGTTTCTTTATAATCTTTTTTAATTTCAATTATTTCATCAAAATCAGTTTCTTCTTCAAAAATTTTTTCTAAGACAAAACTACTCAATGGTGTGTCTATAACTTTTATAATTTTTTTTTCTTTATTTATTTTACTTTTGATCATCAAGATAATAGTTTTAAGTACTTTAATGAGTATTTTTATTAACTTTTTTAATAGTCTCCTTATGACTTGTTGGTTAAGATTGTAACTTTTAATATCTATTTTCTATTTAGAATTAAATTTTCTACTTTTTCCAATATAAAATGTCCTAAAAAAATATGACATTCTTGGATTCTAGCAGTATTATAAGAGGAGATAACTAGGGGTTCATCGCATATCTTTATGGCTTTTCCTCCATCTTTACCTAAAAAACCAACTGAATAAATATTTTTCTTTTTTGCTTCCTTTAAAACTTTTAAAATATTTTTAGATTTGCCAGAGGTTGATATGCATATTAATATATCATTTTTATTTGCTATCGCTTGAAAAGGTCTTAAAAAAATATCTTCAAAGCTATAGTCATTACCACATGCTGTTAATGTAGATGTGTCTTGAGCTAAAGTAAGTGCTGGTAAAGGATCTCTGTTAATATTTGGTCTTAATCTTATTAGAAATTCTGCGGTCAGATGCTGGGCGTCTGCAGCTGAACCACCATTTCCACAAAACAATATTTTACCACCTTTTTTTAATCTTTTATGAACATTTATAATTACATTATTAATATTCTTGGATATCTTTAAAATTTTTTGGTGAGTATTAATATTATCTTGTAGTTGGTTTTCCAATTCTATGGTTGGATTTCTCATATTTATATTTAATTTTTGATATGAGCTCTTAATTTTTTAGCTATTGGCAATTCATCATCTATTATTTTGCCTAGAGACGGTTCGCCTAGAGAAAGTATAATCTTATTCATGGACTCAGTTAGATCTTTCATTCCAGATAATTCTAAAGAAGCTGCTTGATCTGATCCATACATCGTTCTATCTAGAGTTATATGTCTTTCTAGTGAAGTTACACCTAACATTATCGCTACTAATGACACAACAACACCATTTTCATGTCCACTATAACCAACATTACAATTATATTCGTTTTTTAGTTGGTTGATTGTAATCAAATTAGCATCTTCAACTTTCATTGGATAAGTTGAAACACAATGCATTAGCTCAAAGCTACAATTATTTTTTTTGAAAATACTGACAGCATTATCAATATCTTCTTTTGTCGACATACCAGTAGAAATAAAAGTATGTTTATTTTTTTTTGCAACTTCATTTAAAAACTCATGATCGACAATCATGGCTGAGGCAATTTTGTTAAACTTCAAATTATAATTATTTAAAAATTCTAAACTTTTAATATCCCATGCTGAACCAAACCATTCTATATTCACTTCTTTACAGTAACTATCTATTTCATCATATTGTTGCTTCTCAAACTCCAGGCCCAATTTTTGATCTCTAGTAGTTTTGCCCCATGGACTTTCTCTTGGTGTATCAAGTGTTTTTTCATCATACACAATATCAATAGTTCTCTTCTGAAATTTTACAGCATCAAATCCACAATCTTTAGAATTTTTGATTAACTTTTTAACTATATTGATATCACCATTATGGTTTATTCCAATTTCTGCAATTAAGTAAGGTTTTTTCATATATGTATTTTAAAAGATTATCTTATACTCTATATGTAAAAAAAAAAAAATGAAAAAAATTTCGTTCAATCTTAAAAATAAAAACATCATATTAACTGGTGGTTTTGGATTTTTAGGCAGTCAAATTACTAATGCTTTACTAAATGAGAAAGCAAATGTTTATATAATTGATGTCAAAGAACCAAAAAAGAGAACATTGGCAAAATATTTCAAATCTGATATCGCAAATGAAGGCGAATTAATAAAAATATTAAAATTTTTTAAATTAAAAAAAATCAAAATTGATGCTTTAATAAACAATGCTGCAATAGACTATCCACCATCAAAATCAAAAAAGAAAAGTCTAAAATTAGAAACTTTTTCAAATGAATTATGGGATAAAGATATTTCAGTAAGCTTAAAAGGAAGTTATCTTTGTACTAAAATTTTTGGTACATACATGTCAAAATTTAAAAAAGGTACAATCATAAATATTTCATCAGATTTAGGAATAATAGCTCCAGATCAAAGGATTTATAAAAAAAGTGGTTTTATTAAACCTGTAACCTATTCAGTTGCAAAACATGGTATTATTGGTTTAACCAAATATACAGCATCTTACTGGGGTGAAAAAAATATAAGATGTAATGCTATTGCGCCCGGTGGAATTTTTAATAATCAAGACAATTCATTTGTTAAAAGATTAAATCAATTGATTCCACTTGGAAGAATGGCTAAAAAAAAAGAGTATGATGGCTTGATCTTGTTTCTTTGTAGTGATCTTTCATCTTATTTAACAGGTTCTGTTATTGTCGCTGATGGAGGAAGAACAATTATTTAATTAAAAATTTTCTCTTTCTATTTTATAAATAACTTTAATTAATAATTAAAAGAAAATAGTACATTAAAATTATACTCTTTAAGTTAAAAGTCTAATTTTTGCCTTAACACATCTTGTTAAAAAATTGTTTCTCAATTTAACAGAAATAATGTAAAATAACTCTTTTATTGGTATAATAATATATTTAAATTTGCATACATGAATGAAACTACAAATAAAGTTGAAATATCAAAACAAAGTAAAAGTTATCTTTCAGAAATATACTCTACAAAAAGAAGGCCAATTACCAACTATCCACTTAAATTAGTTAAACATTTGAGAAAACGATATTTGAATAACGAAGAAACAAAAGACAAGCATGTATTAGATATTGGTTGTGGAAGAGGAGATGTTGTTAAGGCTTTTAAACAAATTGGATATAACGTCTCAGGAATTGATCTTTCAGAAGAAGCTATCAATTTATGTAAACCAATCGAAGTTCGACAAATAGATATAGAAAAAGATAATGATCCAAATAATTTTGAAAAAAAATTTGATATCATCTTTTCCAAATCATTAATTGAACATCTTAATCAACCAATGAAATTTTTTGAATATTGTAAAAAAATGCTTAAAGAAAATGGAACACTGATAGTTCTCACTCCAAGTTGGGTTCATCATAAATTTGGTCCTTTTTATCTAGATTTTACTCATGTGACTCCTTTTACGCTCCACTCCCTAAGAGATATTGGAATGTTAAGTGGTTTTAAATCCTCAGAAGTAGAGTACATTTATCAATTACCTTTGGTATGGAAATACAGTATTTTTAAACAAGTTTCTAAGTTATTAGCTTTTTTAAAAATACCATACTTACCAATGTATGAAGGTTTGACAAATATTAAATGGCCAGAAGAAATTAATAAATATTTAAGACATTCAAATGAAGTAATGTTGATAGGTATATATAAATTAAAATGAATATATTTGAAGCTTATAATTATTTAATAGAGTCTGAAGATACTGGAAGACTAAAAAAAATTTTTGCCAGATATGAATTATTTAAAAAAACTATATCTGTCCCAGGAGATATTGTTGAATGTGGTGTTTTTAAAGGTACTGGACATATTTATTGGCTTAAATTATTAAAAATTTTTGATGAACATTCAATTAAAAAAGTTATTGGTTTTGATTCATTTGAAAACTTTACTGACACTATTCTTGAATATGAAAAAAAAGAGCAAAAAAAATTTGTTAAAGAAGCAAATTATAACAACATTTCCATCAAAGAGATAAATAAAAAAATTTCTAAATTAGGCATGATACAAAGATCCGAGTTAATAAAAGGAGACATAATTAAAACAGCAAAAAAATATACTGAAAGTAATAAAGGTTTTAAAATTTCTCTTTTAAATTTAGATCTAGATACCTACGAAGGTACAAAATCTGCATTAAATGAATTTTATAAAAAAGTTTCTAGAGGTGGAATTATTATTTTGGATGAATATGGAAAAAGAGGATGGGGAGAAACAGATGCTGTAGATGAATTTCTTGATGATCATAAAGAATTAGAAATTAAAAGTATAGAATATTCTAACCAACCGACAGCTTACATTGTTAAAAAAGTCTAAAAATGTTTTATTTATTGGTTTAGGATCAATAGGGCAAAGGCATTATAGAAATTATAGCAAAATAGTTAAGAATTATAACTTTTTTGCAATAAGAAAAATAAAAAAAAGTCCAGAACTCGATAAAAAAAATATAGTAAAAAATCCTGAATTTGATTTAAAAAAAAAAAATATAAAAGAAATTAGTGAGAGAGCTGCATTTAAAAAAAAAATTGATGTAGTATTTATATGTAATCCATCAAGTTTACATCTTAAATATGCTTTAAAATTCGCAAAAAAAAATGTTGCTCTTTTTATTGAAAAGCCACTATCTCACAATTTAATAGGTTTAAAAAAACTTGAAAATAAAATTAAAAAAAATAAAGTTGTTTGTGCTGTTGGGTATCAGTTAAGATATCATAAATTTCTAGGTAAAATAAAAAAAGTCATAGACACTAAAGCCCTTGGTAAAATAAAAAAAGTTGAGATTTTTAATCAACATTATTTACCAAATCATCACAAGTATGAAGATTATAGAAAAGGATATGCAGCAAAAAAAAAACTGGGTGGAGGAGTTTTATTATGTTTTATTCATGAAATTGATTATGCAAATTTCCTTTTTGATATTCCAAATAGTGTAAGATGTATTTCTGGAAAAAAAAGCAATCTTGAAATAGATGTTGAAGATTATGCTAAAATAAAATGTAATCATCATATTAACAATCACAAATTTAGTGTAGAAATCAATCTAGACTTTATAAGAAAAAGTGAAAAAAGAAAATGTAATATAATATTTCAACAAGGACAAATTAATTGGGATTTAAAAAAAGATGAGTTGATAATTAAAAAAAAAAATAAAATCATTAAAAAATATCAAAGTAAAATTTCAAGAAATCTATTATTCAAAAAACAACTTGAATTTTTTAATAAAAATATAGAATTAAAATCTAAACCAATTAGCAATCTTGATAACGGAATTTCTAGTTTAAAAATTGCTATGACTGCTAAAAAATCTAGTAAAATTAATAAAAAAATTATTATTAATTAAGATATTTTTTTACTAAAGCTAAATTATTTTTTGCTGTAGCTAAATAGTGATTGCCTCTGTTGGTTTCAAAGGTAAAAGTTTTATTATAATCTATTTTTTTTAAAGATTTAAATATATTTCTAAAGTCAATTAGTCCTGTTCCAAAAACTACATTATTTCCAAATGCATCTCTATCTTTTAAATGAATATGATTTATTAAACTTTTTGTTTTTTTCAAATAATTGATTAAAGATTTATTATTTTTGTCTATTAAGAAAATATTTCCAGTATCAAAAGTAATTTTAAATAGTTCATTTTTTAAATCTTTTTTAAATTTTAAAATTGTTTTTGAAGTAGCTTGAACTTCAAAAGAAATTTGGACATTTTTTTGTTTTGAATTAATTAGAAAATAATTAACTGCTTTTTTTAATTTTGAGTAATTTTTATTTTCAAAAAAAAAATTTTCTACTGGAATTATTAAAATAGAGTTTTGAAAAGATGACAATTTATTAATTATTTTATTAAAGTAATTTTTATAATTATTACTTATTAAACTTTTTTTAAAAACGTAGTTGTCACACAATATAATTTTTTTTAGACGTGTTTGATTTATCTTTTTTTTTAATATTGAATTCTTTTCTTTCCAAATTGGACAATTATCCTTAAACTTTGTTGTAAATAATTCAATATAATCTAAATTTATTTCTTTTAATCTATCATACTCTATCTTCCAATTTTTTGGTAAAAACTGAAGAGTATCTTTCTTTGATTTTGAAAGCCTACCTTGCATAATTCCAAAAAACATAAATTTTACCCGAATTTTAAGTCTTGTTTTGTATCTATATCCAATATTGGATTTGTAATATACGAAAGTATTTTATTTCCATAAATTCTTTTTGATTTCAAAATATAATTAGTTCTTAAAATATCAATATACCCATTAGGCAAATAAGTTTTTGGATAATCTTGTCTGGGTCTGCTATGATATTCTCCATTATACTTGTCATTAAAGAAACCAGTTAAAAATTTGTTTTTAATTTTAAAAAGTTTCTGAGGAGGTTGAGAAAAAATACTTACAGATCTCATTGATGTTGGTTTATTTTTATTTTTTAGAAAATATTTTATTCCTTTTTCAAAAATTTTTAATTCTCTATTGGGGCTTGTTGGTCTTAAATGAATAATCAAATCTGGATAATATTTTTCTTTTCTAATCAAATGATCTATTGCATGAAAAATCCACTCAGAATCGTTAGAATTATTTTTTGAAATTTTTTTTGGCCTTAAAAATGGAACTTCAGCTCCAAACTTTTTTGATATATTTGCATATTTTTTTGAGTCTGTTGAAACAATAACTCTATTTACCAATTTTGATTTCAGAGCAATTTGAATTGAATAAGATATTAGTGGCTTTCCTCTATATAAAATTATATTTTTATCTTTAATAGATTTAGAGCCAGATCTAGCTGGTATAATCGCGATAATTTTATTATTTTTATAATCCATATTTATTTAAATTATATATGGCAAATTGACAAAAATAGTAAACAATTTATGTATTTTCAAAATTATTTTATACTCACTTAAAAAAATTAAGTTTATTATAATATTCAAAATCTTTGTCAAAAAAAATATATTAAAGGATTATTAATTTGAAATATCGTGCAGAAATAGATGGCTTACGGGCACTTGCTGTTATCCCTGTCGTGTTGTTCCACACTGGTGTTGAAATATTTAGTGGAGGATTTGTAGGTGTAGATGTATTCTTTGTCATTAGTGGATATTTGATTACGACACTTCTTATAGAGGATATTGAAAATAAAGAATTTAGCATCATTAACTTCTATGAGAGACGTGCTCGAAGGATTTTACCAGCATTCTTTTTTATGATTTTTTCTTGTCTCATAATTGGCTGGTTTATTCTTACACCATATTTTTATAGAGATTTGTTTCAAACATCATTTGCTATCTCTATTTTTTCCTCAAATGTCTTATTATTTATTAAGTCTGGTTACTTTGATTCAGTTTCACAACTAAAACCATTTCTTCATACCTGGAGTTTGGCTGTAGAGGAGCAATATTACATTTTGTTTCCAATACTTCTCATAATGTTCTGGAAACTTGGAAAGAATGCTACTCTATTTTTTTTGACTGTACTTTTTATTATCAGCCTTTTACTAGGTGAATGGCTTTTAAATTATAATTCAAAAGCAAATTTTTATTTACTACCTTCAAGAGCTTGGGAACTATTAGCAGGCTCAATTGCTGCATTCATAACTCAGAAGAAAGGTGTTAAAAAAAATAATATACTCGCACTTATAGGCTTATCTGCTATTTTTTTTTCAATCTATTTATTTGATGAAAAAACACCATCTCCAAGTTTTTATACTTTAATTCCTGTATTGGGTGTTGTGCTGTTGATATTATTTGGTAATAGAGAAACCTTGGTTGCACGTTTTTTGGGCACTAAGCCTCTTGTTTGGATTGGCTTACTCAGTTACTCAATTTATCTTTGGCATCAGCCTCTGTTATCTTTTTTAAGACATTCTGTATTGGGTAAGCCAAGTAATTTTCAATATCTTTGTGCAAATATATTGATTATTTTGGTTTCTTATCTTTCCTGGAGATATATAGAGCATCCATTTAGAAATAAGGGTAAATTTAATAGAAAATTTATTTTCATTGGTTCTATAACTGTTATATTTATTGCTGGTTCGTTAGGATTATTAGGTCATAAAAAAATGGGTTATCCAAGTCGATTGGGTCCTGAAACACAATCTATTTCAATGGGCTCTTTTGACAAAAACCCAAATCAATCTTCTTGTATTTATCTTAATAAATTTGATACTCTTAATGATGCGTGCTTACTTGGTGTCAAAAAAGGTGTTACACCATCAATAGCTATAGTCGGGGATTCTTATGGAGATCATTTAGCTTTTAGTTTAGATGAAGCTCTTAAACTAAAAGGGATGACAGCATATAATTTTTCTTTCCTAGGTTGTTTTCCAATTAATTTTAAACAAAATTCATCTGAATTTTACAATAATTTATGTTTTGAAAAAATTACTAATTTTTTAAACAACAATAAAAATATTGAGACTGTTATTATTTCTTATAATTGGTCAAGCATAATAAATACCTTTGATTTTAAAAATGAAATAAGTTCAAAAGTGTCTAGAAATGAGAATCTTAATCAAGTTAGGGCAAATATTGTTGCAAGAAAAATTGAAGATTTTGCTGGGTCTTCAAAAAAACTGATACTTGTATATCCAATTCCTGAGCCTGGTGTGGATGTTCCTATCTATACTGTAAAACGCAGAATACTTGGAGATAAAAATTTTACATTACAAATGCCTTATGAGTTATTTGAGGCACAGTATAAAGCTGTCTACTCTGCTTTCAACTCTATAAAAGCAAATATAAAGCGTATTTTTCCAAGTGATTTATATTGTGAACCAGACACAAGTAAAAAATGTAAAACCATACTTAACGGCAAAACTTTATATTATGATACCAATCATCTTAGCAATTATGGTGCTTCATTACTTATGCCATCCATTATTTCATCTCTAAATAATAAGTGAGTGGTATAAAAATAAAAAAATTGGATCTTATTTTATTAAGCTGTACTTAAAAAAGAGTACTTGATAATAATAATTAAAAATGAATAATTTACTAAAACCTATAAAGCATCTAATAAAAAAAAATAATTTTTTATATAATGTGTTAAAATCATTTATAGAATTTATTAGAAAATGTTTTGATTTTATACTAAGAAATCGAAGCCTATTAATTCGAAAAAAATCATCGAATAAATATAAAAATATATTTGTATTTGATACAAGAAATAATAGCATACTATTTGATAGTGTTTTTCTTTTACTAAGAGCAAGTAATTTTTTTTATAAAGATAAATGGAGTGTTATAATATACGAGGATGACTCGTATAGATATGCTGAGAGAGTTGTTTCTAAAGAAGTATACTTTAACAACTTGATCAATATTTTTCTTCAATCTTTATTAATTTTACCCAACCCTCCAATTACTATTAAATTTGTCGAAGATAGTTATAGTTTATTAAAAATTATAAGAAATTCTAATAAAATTTTCCCTGAGGATTATAGTTATTTGAGTGAAACTAACGCTTACTCTGTTACAAATTTTAATGAAAAAGATTTTCAAAATTTTAAAATTAACCAACCAATAATGAAATTTACAAAATATCACTCAGAGATTTTTGAAAATTTCCTAAATTATAGAAATATTAAAGAATATGTTACAATAACTATTAGAACCAAAAATTGGAGCAATAGTCATTGGAATACAAATCTAGATGATATCAAATTATATATTGATTTTATAAAAAAAAATAATTTAAATAACTTAGATATATTAATACTACCAGATACTGAGCGAGATATACCTAAAGAAATAATTGATTTTATTCAAAAAAGTGATTTGAAGCATCATATATTTATCCAGGGCTCATTTTCAATACCTTTAAGGTTTTTAACTTACACAAAAGCATCTTTTAACTTTGCTTCAAATAATGGACCCACAGCTATGCTGCTTTTAATCAAGAATAATACATTTTATATATCTAAAGACCAATATCAAGGTGATGATATTGAAAAATTTGTTCATAAATTTAATAAAGATATATTTTTAGATAGAAAATTTATATTCAATAAAAGATATATTTAAAAGAAACCAAAGTTAATTTTATATACCGCGAGATATTTTGAAAGATGTAATGGGAATATAATAAAGGAGTAAAACTTCATAAAGTTTATAAAGAAAACAAGACTTTGATTAATTTACAGATGACAAAAGCTCAATTTTGTAAGAATAAATTAGACTATCTTATTTAAACAAGAATTCTAAATCTCTTTCTAGTTCCATTTTATTAACATTGTAGCTGTTTCCAAGGTGGTTAATGACTTTTGAAGAGGCCAAAGACGCAATTAACAAAGAAGTTCGAGGATCAATTTTATTCTTTAAAAGTATACTTAAAATAGCCAACATTGCATCTCCAGCTCCTATTTTATCAACAGGCCTAGAGTTAAATGAGGGGCAAAAATATTTATTTAATTTATGATCAAACAAAATCGAACCACTAATTCCTCTTGTAATTACTAAAAATTTTAATTCATTTTTTTTTAAAAATTTTTTAGCTATTAGATCAATATTACTTTTATTATCTCTTAGCTCACTTCTTAACTCACCTTCATTTATACATATTAAGTCGAACTTATTAAGATGTTTTAATGTATGAAAAGATGAATTATTAGAGTTTTTTTGCGACATACCACTAATAAATTTTTTAGATTTTCTAATTTTCGCAAGAGAATTTGAATCAAAAAAATTATTTGAGTAATCAGCAACAATTATTATGTCGTGCTTTTTATATAATTCACTTATTTCTTTATTTAACAATTTATAAAAATTCTTATTTTCTAAATTAGGCATTACATAAGATCCAAATAATTTATATTTAGTTAGCTCATCTATAAACCTCGTTTTAATACATGTTTCTAAATTTTTAGTTAAGTTGATTGGAATATGTTTGATATTTTTTTTTATTTTTTTTTTTAATAGTTTTTGAATATGATTATTAGAACCACAATCTGAAATAAGAGTAATATTATTTACAAAATCTGATAAATGATTGGCGATTACTGAAGATCCCCCAATGTATGATTCTTCTTTAAGTTGTCTATAAACCATATGTGGTTCTTTGCCTGATTTTCCCAAAACATCACCAAACACATATTTATCTATGATCAAATCTCCAATAATTAGAATTTTATCTTTTCTTATTTTATTCAAGCAATTTATAATTAAACTATAATTTGTTTCTTTTTTGATTTGATTTAAAAACTTTTCTTGCTCTTCATTAAAAATGAAGCCATGTTGATTGATTATATTTGATGAGCTCATCTCTTTTTCATTTGTATAAATAATTTTTCCTTTATTTTTCTTTACTGCATTTATTTCTTTAAATATTTTTTTAGTTTTATCTAAAAAATTATTCTTATAGTCATTGCCTTTGAAATAAAAGTTTGGCTTTATTAGGTCTATACTATCAATTCCACTTTCGCCTTTTGCAATAAATGCATAATCAACAAAGCTTAAATTTTTTAAAAAATGAAGACGTTCATTTTCATTATTTAGTGGTCTATTGGGACCTTTTTTAACATATTGATCAGAGGTAATTGAAACAAATAAATAATCACATTTTCTTTTAGCAGATTCAAAATGCACAAGATGACCGTAATGTAAAAGATCAAATACACCATGGCAAAGACCTATAGTTTTGTTATTTTTCTTTATAAACTGAACTTTACTTTTAATTTTAGATATATTTTTCATTTAATAATATTAATTTTAGTATATTTAATGTTGCTACAAAACAACTATAAAATTATATCAGTATAAATAAATTTTAAATAATAATGAATAAAGTTTTAATTATAGGTAGTAATTCTTTTGCTGGATCAGATTTTGCTGACCATCTTTTAAGTAAAAAGTTTGAAGTTTATGGGGTATCAAGAAATAAGGAAATTAATAAAGAGCATTTAAGATACAAAAATAACATAAACTTAAAGAATTTTAAATTTTTTAAAATAGATTTAAATTTAAAAAAAGATTTAAATAAATTAATTAAGCTAATTAAAAAACAAAAGATCAGTTATATTGTCAACTTTGCAGCCCAAGGAATGGTAGCGGAAAGTTGGATTAATCCACAGGACTGGTATCTTACGAATGTAGTTTCCAACTCTATTTTAATAAAAGAACTTTCAAAGTTAAAGATTAAGAAATATCTAAATTTTAGCACACCTGAAGTATACGGTCACACTTCATATTTAATGAAAGAAAGTAATATTTTTGCACCAACTACTCCATATGCAATTTCTAGATCAGCACAAGATTTAAACTTGTTAGCACACTATAAAACTTATAATTTTCCAGTAGTTTTTACAAGAGCTGCAAATATATATGGCCCATATCAACAAAGTTTTAGAATTATACCCAAAATTATAATTTCAATATTAACTAATAAAAAAATACCAATTCATGGCAAAGGAGATACCTTGAGATCCTTTGTGTATATGCCAGATGTCTCGAGGGCTCTTTGTAAGATTTTATTGGATAAAAAAAATATTGGAGAAACCTTTCATATTTCCACAAAACGTTTTATTAGTATTTTACAATTAGTAAAATTAATTAATAAACTAATGAATATAAAAAACAAAAATATATATCATGTAAAAGAAAGAGATGGGAAGGATTTAAAGTATACTTTAAATTCTAATAAAATTAGAAAATTATATTCGTGGTCAGAACAAACTGATTTATTAAATGGCATATTTGATACCATTGATTGGGTTAAAAAAAATATTAATTACTTTAAAAAAGATTCATTACAATATAAGCATAAAAAATGAATATCTTAATTTTAGGTGGTGGTGGATATGTTGGAACACCACTCACATCAAAGCTTCTTGAAAATAAAAAAAATAAAATAACTGTTGTAGATACATTTTGGTTTGGAAATTTTTTAAAAAAGAATAAACGATTAAAAATTATCAAAAAAGATATCAGGGAAGTTGATACAAAATGGTTTAGAGGGATAGACTGCATTATACATCTAGCAAATATTGCCAACGATCCTGCCGTAGATTTAAATCCTAATTTATCATGGGACGTAAATGTTATTGCATCAATGAAAATTATGAAGTTTGCAATTAAAAATAAAGTTAAAAAGTTTATTTTTGCAAGCTCAGGAAGTGTATATGGAGTAAAAAAGGAAAAAAAAGTTACCGAAGATTTAGATTTAGTGCCGATATCAGTTTATAACAAAACTAAAATGATAGCTGAAAGAGTGTTTATGAGCTTTAAGAATGAAATTCGTATAAACTGTATCAGACCCGCTACAGTTTGTGGAGTATCTCCAAGAATGAGATTTGATGTGTCGGTTAATCTTCTTACATTGCAGGCAATGAAAAAAAAACAAATTACTGTTTTTGGTGGAAATCAAATTAGACCTAATATTCACATACAAGATATGATTAGGTTGTATGAATTTTTTTTAAAAAGAAATATTCCTTCTGGATTTTATAATGCTGGATTTGAAAACTTAAAAATAATCAATATAGCAAAAATGATCCAAAAAAAGATTAATGTTAAAATTAAAGTTATAAAATCTAATGACCCAAGGTCATATAGACAAGATTCATCAAAATTACTTCGGTTAGGTTTCAAAACAAAGTATGGAGTTAGTGATGCAATTGATGAATTAATAGATTTAAATAAAAGAAAAAAAATAAAAACAAATCTATCTAACTTCACTGTTAAATGGATGAAAAAATTAAGAATACAATAATCAATAAAAAAAATTAAATACTTTTCAAAGACTAAAATTTAATTATAGCCCTATTAATCTGGCCAGATATAACTTTATTAAAAGCTTGATTGATATTACTTAGTTTAAAAAATGCAATTTTTCCATATGTTGAGAAAGTATTTCTTTTATTGAAATATTTAAAAATTTTATTTATATCGTCATCAAGTTTACAATTACCACCCCAACTACCATAAATTTTTTTTCCACTAATAAGATCGTGTGGTTTTAATTTAATTTTTTTTGAGTTTTTTGGATGAGAGGCAAAAATTAATTTTCCTTTTTTTTTAATTAAATCAAAACCTTGCTCTATCATACTAGTAGAACCCGAAGTTTCTATACAGAAATCAAAATAATTTTTATAATTCTTTATATTTTCACTTTTTATAATTTTAAGATTAAATTTTTTTAAAAAAAGTTTTTTTTTTTTATTTTTTTCGATAACAAATATTTCAGGTTTCTTCTTTCTTAAAGCCAATAAAGCAGCCATACCTACTCCACCTACGCCAATTAAACAAATTTTATGACTTTTTCTAATTTCTTTTAATTGATTTATCACTATGCCAGCACCTGTTGGTGTTGCACAGCCATATAATACTGCTTCAACTTTAGACATTTTTTTTGGTTTCAAAAAAACTCTATTTTCCGATACAATTACTTGTGATGAAAATGTTGATATAGGACCAAAATTTATTTTTTTATTTTTAACATTAGCTAGCTTAAATCCACCATAATCTAATCCCTTACCTTTTATCCAGCTCAAGATCACTTCATCTTTGATTGATACTTTTTTAACTTTATTTCCGACACCAATTACTTTACCCGAGGCCTCATGTCCAAATGCATGTGGTAGATAGTTATCTTTTCCCCTATTACCCAAAAATTCCATAATTTGTGATCCACAAATTCCAGTATAATTTATTTTGACCAGCACTTGGTCATCTCTCAATTTTCTTGGAGTTATAAAATCATGTAATTCAATTTTTTTTACCTTAGTTAAAATTGCAGCTTTAAACATTAAAAAGGTCCTTTAAACCAGGTACCAGGGATATCATGATGAATTGTATCTTTTAATTTTAATTTATTAATTTTTTTATTAAATATAGATAAAATTTTATTCAATATCTGGTCACTGTTATGATAATAAAATTTAGTTAGTCCATAACTTGTTGGCTCTGGTATATCGGGGGCTGTTATTCTTACAGGTCTGTGTTTTAAATTTTTAAAACATTTTTCATTAATTAATGTTATAATTTCTGATGATATTGAGTTTGTTTTAAATCCTGTATCTAAAATAATCACTCTTCCCGTCTTCTTTACTGAACTAATTATTGATTTAGTATCTAATGGTTTGCAGCAAATTAAATCTATATGCTCAAAATCAATATTTTGATCTTTTAATTTTTTATAAATATTTTTAATTTCTGCTGTCATATATGAGGTAGTTATTATTGATATATCTTTTCCTCTTTTTAAAATTTTTGATTTTTCTAAATTAATTAGATAATTATTTTTTGGCACATAACCTTCTGAGTTATGTAACCATCTATGTTCTAAAAAAATAACAGGATTTGGATCTCTTAGTGATGATGTTAATAATCCTTTAGCATCATGAGGTGTTGTGGGTATAATTACCCTCAATCCAGGAAAGTGACTAAAAACTGATTGTAAATTTTGTGAGTGGGTTGGACCCTGCCCCCAACCTCTACCAACAATTAGTCTAATAGTAATATTGACTGTTCCTGAATTACCATCAAACATATAATTCCACTTTGATATTGAATTTATTAATTGATCAAAAGCCAGTAAAAAAAAATCTAATCTTTGGTGTGTCATTAAAACAGAATTACCTCCTAAAGATAAACCCAAACCAATACCAGTCAAAGCATTTTCAGAAGTTGGCACATCAAATACTCTTTCGGAACCAAATCTTTCAACCAATCCTTTTGTAGATCCAAAAATTCGTTTTGGATCATTAATGCCCAAACCATAAGTAATTAATTTTTTATTTCTAAGCATTTCAAGATGAATACTTTCATTAATGGCATCTATAAATGTTATTTTTTTATTTTTTCTTGTATACATTTTTTTCTAAATCTCTCTTGGTTGGAAATTTTGACTTTTCTGCAAATAAAAATGCAGAATTGACAGTTTTAATATTTTTCTTTTCAATATCTTTAATACGATTTTTAAGCTTAATATTTTTTTCTAAAATAGATTTTAAATTTATATAAGGATCTTTCTTGTTCCATTTATCTAACTCTTTTTTAGGTCTATATTTTAAATTATCATCATTAAATGGACCACAATGTTCAAGATATCGATAAGTTGAAAATTCAATAAAACATGGTTCAGATTTTTGTCTAGTTTGTTTTACTATCTTTTCTAATTTTTTAAAAAAAGAAAAAGGTTTTGAGCCATCAAAATAATGTGATTTAATTCCAAGACCAGACACCATTTTGCAAATCTTTCTATTCTTGGGCTGTCTATCTTTTATGGATGTGTACACTGAATATAGGTTATTTTCACAAATAAAAATTACAGGTAATTTTTTTAAAATTGAAAAATTAATCGACTCGAAAAATGCTCCTGTTTCAACAGCTCCATCCCCTAAATAAATAATTGATAAGTTTTTTGATTTCTTTAGCTTTAAAGAAAGACCCAGACCAACTCCTAGAGGTATGCTGTTTCCAACAATTGATGAAGATCCCATAAAACCTTTTTTTTTATCTGTTAGATGCATTGAGCCACCTCTTCCGCCAGAACAGCCCGTAGATTTTCCATAAATTTCAGCAATCATCCTTTTTATACTTCCTCCTTTTGAAATGTAGTGGGCATGAGCTCTATGGGTACTTACAGCAAAATCTTTTTTGTTTAGAAGTAAAGAAAGTGCTGCAGGTACTCCTTCTTGACCTATAGAAAGATGAACAGGACAGCGCATTTTACCACTGCTATATCTCGTAGATATTTCTGTTTCTACATGTCTGATTAGACTGCAAATTTGAAAAATTTTAAGTTTTTGATTAAGGGATAAACCAGTAAAAGTTGCCATTATATCCTATTTTTTTAAATGTATCTTTCCAGTCATTGGTTGACATTATTGTCTTGGCTGTAAGATTCCACTTAAACATTCTTTCTTTTTCTTCGTCACTATTATACGCATCTACTGTTATAAATGAGTTGCCTTTAGAAACACGTGAAATTTCTTTAATTGAATTTACACAATCCTTTAATTCTAGATTGTGAACAGTATTTATCGAAATAACTAAATCAAAATAGTTATCTTCAAACTTTAAACTTTCAGCTTTTCCCACTTGCAAATTATCTTTGACTTCTGGATGACAATTTTTAATTGCATATTCTGATATGTCTACACCATGCATCTCTAATCCAGGGTATTGTCTTTTAAAGTCATAAACCATATAACCTTTGGCGCATCCTACGTCGAGTATTTTAGCATCTGGCTTTATTTCATAATATTCGACAAAGTCTTTAACAACATTTGCCCAATATTTTGGATTATATGTCAGCCCTCCATAGCCAAATTTTCTGTCTCCATCAAAAAATTCTTTGCCAAACTCTCTGGCAATTTTTACAATTTCTGGAGATTTTTCAGATAATCTTTTATCTAAGTTTCTTTTTGACTTTGGATAATTTTTTAATAAATCAATTTCCATAAAATATTAATTATTATAAAGAGATTATAATTCTTTTCGAGGCTTTAACCAGCCGCATCTATTACATCCATTAATAGTGTTTTTTTCATCGATAATTTTTTTGAAATTTTCAAATTTATCAGAGAAAATTATTTTTTTTAATGGTGTATTTTTAACATTTCCCATTGAAACAGCCATACATGGAAATAGGTTTCCATCAACATTTATATGTACGCTTGTCCATGGTGACAGACATTTTGCGAATAAATTACTATTGTGATTTTCATTATTTAAATATTGAAAATCAGTTTCGAGAATTTCTTTATTTGAATTAAGATCAATTATATTCGGATGCAAAAAACATTTAGAATTATTTTTAATATTATATTCTCTAATCAAATTTAACTGTTTAATAAATTCTTTAAAATCTCCATACTTATGAGCTTTGTATTCTTTATGTATATCATGATAGTCAAACATGAAGTCAGCGTATTGTATTTCTGCTCCTTTTAATAATTGCAAGTCATGAGTATCACTGCCAAGCACTTCTACACAAAATTTATGTATATCAAATAAATTTGGTATTGTTTCGTCTAACACAACTGATTTAATATTAAGTACAGTTTTACTTTTAGTTGCATTCCGCTTATCTCTAAATTTTTTAATATTTTTAACAAGTATTTCCCATTTTCCAGCTTTAAAATCTCTATTAGTATTTCCAATATTATCTATTGAAATCCCTAAATTAATAAAATTTTTTTCCCTAAGAAATAAATCAATAAAATTGTCATCAATTAACAAACCGTTTGTTATCATATTAGTTTGACAATTTTTATTTGCCTCAACAAAAATTTTTTCAAAGTCTTTATAAACAAGAGGTTCACCTCCTGTTAATGTAATTCTACTTCCTGTGGGTACTTGCTTGATTAATTCTAGCCAATTTTCTGTTGACATTCTATCTGATCTCTTTTTTCTTTCTTGAAAACAGAATGTACAAGCTAAATTACACAAATTTGTAAGAATAAAAACGTATCTATGAGGCAATAAACTTTTAGATTCAAAAGATTTTTTTGAATAATCTACATTTTTTTCATAAAATGTTTGAGCAGAATTGAAATTTTTATTAATCATAAAATGTTTAAATATTAAATATACTTTTAATACATTTTAAAACTTTATCAATAGATTGGTAAATTATAAACTTATATTTAAAAAAGATTATTATTTTTTAAAATTGGCTTAAAATATAGGTTACGATAATTTTGTAAAAGGATTTAGTTCAAATCGACTGTTTATAGGTTTTCGTTCCTCATAAATAATTTTTTTTCTCAGAGTTGGGTATATCGTTGCAACAAGTACGTATCTATCTTTTTTAATATTTGGTAACCCAGCATGCAAACATTTTTTTTGATTAAATATTATTGTTGTTCCAGTCTCACCCAAAATTTTAACTATATTTTCATCGTTATCCTTTACAGCAAAAGGTCCATCAAATTCTCCTACATCATTTAAATAAATCATAATCTTCATGGCTCCATGCATATCACCATCACGATGAAATTCATTATTAACATTAGCTGATTGTTTAGGAGTTTTCCAAATCCAAAAATGTTCAAACCTATAGTTACCTTTGCCATAAAAAGATTTAATTTTTTCGCCTAATTTACTATTGATTAAGTTCGCATAATATCTTCTAGAAAATCCCCATGACATATCAACTTGACTTAAAAACTTATTATCTTTAGGAACAAGAAAGTACTTAAAACTAAATTTTTTTTCAATATAATTTTTGTTTTTCATGTCAACTTTTATTCTTTCCATCTCTGAATCAGAAAAGTTAATTTTCACTACATCGTATGAATTTTCATTTTTAAAAATTGGAGCTGTATCAATTTTATTTACATATTTAAAAATTTTAACATTTAATTTGTATAAAAAACTACAAATTTTTAATTTAATTTGTAACATCATTTTTGGTTACTTTTTTTAAAAGAAGGTTAATTGCATTATTACATGACATAAATTCAAAATTAAATTTATTTTTTTTTCTTTCTATAAATTTATAATTTTCTCTTTGTTTTGTGATGCTTATTTTTGAACTACTATTTAATTTCTTTTTGATTGTTTTTATCTTTTTGGAGATATGTATATAATTAGAAGATAGACAATTAATTACATCAAAAAAATAAGATTTTTTATTTTTTTTCACACTAGAAAAAACCAATATATTTAAAATTAAACTGCAAAGATCTTTTATATGTACAAAATTATTATACTTTAATCTATCATTTATAAAAATATCTTGATTTTTTCTTAGATTTTTAATTGTATTAACTATAAAGTTTTCATTTGCACCTATGCCTAATATTGCAGGTATTCTCAAGATTACAACTTTTTCAAAAATTTTTTTTTTATATGCTTTTAAAATAATCTCTTCGGATTTTATTTTACTCAAATTATAATTTTTTTTAATACCAGTGATATTATTATAACTTAAATCTATAGTTGAAAAAAAGATAATATTTTTGATATGATTTTTTTTAGAAAATTCTATTAAGTTTTTTGTCATTAAAATATTTTTTTTTTTATTATTATTTAATTTTTTTGAAAAATCTGAAATTTTATGTATTGCAGCAGAGTGAATAACCCAATTAATCTTGAGATTTAGTTTTTTGTTATTCTTTTTTGTTAAATCCCATTTAATAATATTTTTTTTCTCATATTTTCTAGAAACACCGATACAATCAATTTTGGATCTTTGTAATAAATCTTTAACCCTTGAGCCTGAAAACCCATTAACTCCGGTAATTAATGCTGAAATTAAACTCATAATTAATTATTTGTATTTGCAATAGGACTTTCAATAAAAGGATACATTTCACTTAAAGGCTGTGGCTCAAACTTATTATTTTCATTTTTTTTATATCCCTGTTTGAATAGTGAGGGTTGGTCCTCATCTGTAAACAACTCACATAACACAGGTCCTTTAATTTTTAAAATCTTATTTATATTTTTTTTAAGATTTTTATTAGAGGTTAAACTAAAATATGTAAGATCAAATAATTTATTACAATTTTTAAATTTTGGCATTGTTAACCCTCCACCTGGGTTAGTGCCATAATATTTTTTTTTTAAAAATTCTTTCTGTGTATTTCTGATTGCAAGGTAACCATTGTTATTTACTAAAATTATTTTAATATTTATTTTTTTTTTAGCAACATTGTGAAGGTCCTGGATATTCATAAAAAAACTTCCATCACCTATTATGCATGCGATTTGTTCAAATTTATTACTAGCATAAACCCCTAGGCTCTCAGCCAAACCTGTTCCCATTGAAGATATTGAAGAAGAGCAAATAATTCTTTGGCTAGATGAAATAATACTGCTCTGAAAACCAGAATACAATGCAGTCCCCCCTCCATCAACAACGATACAAGAGTTTTTTTTCATTTGTGATGTAAACTCTCTAACAAAAACATTTGAATTTATTTTTTTACTTTTTTTTATGTTGTACCAATTTTTTTCTTTGTATTTTTTTAAATTTGTCCAAGAAATTTCAGGACAAACTTTCTTTTTATCAATCTTTTCTAAAAAATGAGAAACATCTGAATTAATCTTTAAGTCAAATTTAACATTTAAATTCTTTAACTGATCTTTATCTATATTCACAATAATTTTTTTAGAATTTGGTGCATAATTATGATACAGTGTGGTTGTATGCGGAATTGATAAATGTGTACCCAAACATATGATTAGATCACTATCAAATATTGCCTTATTAGCTCCACGTTGCCCGCTCATTCCAATTATTCCTAAATTTAATGGATGATCAGTTGGATAAAAGTCGGCACTGTTCCAAGTAAGAACAAATGGTATATTTTGTTTTTTAATAAAATATTTTAATTTACTTAAGTTAAAGTCAGATAATCTTAATCCATACCCTAGAACAAGCAATGGTTTTTTTGATTGCTTGCATAATGATAAAAAAGATTTTTTTTGTTTATTAACTTTAAAGTTGATAGTTTTGTCTATATCAATTTTATCTATTTTGAAATTCTTCAAATCTATGTCACTCCATTGTAGTTCTAAAGCAAAATCTAACCATACTGGGCCAGGTCGCCCAGTTATGGCTATTTTATATGCCTTGCAAAGTTCTTGATATAAATTTTTTTTATCTTTTAGAAATTTTGTATATTTGGTAATTGGTCTAACTATATCGCATATATTTACTTCTTGCGTTCCTACTTGCCTAACCTTTTTATTGTAAGACACATGATCGCTTCTAGCCTGCCCACTGATAAAAATACATGGTATAGAGTCTTGCCAAGCAGCTAGCAATCCTGTTATTGCATTTGTAGAGCCAGGTCCTGTAGTTACAACTGCACATCCAACATTTCCTGATACTTTTGAATATGAAACGGCAGCTAAAGATGCACATTGTTCGTGATGTGTATATGTTACTTTAATTTTTGCTTTTTCAATTGAATCAAAGATATGTGCTACAGCACCACCTTGTAAACCAAAAACATTTCTTACATTATTTTTTTTTAAAAATTTTGCTAATAAATCCGTAGCTTTCATTAACTAAGATAATTATGGTACATAAAATGTTTAGATTGACCTCCATCTACTGGAACTATGGCTCCTTGACTAAAGCTAACTAGTTTAGATGAATAAAAAGTCACAACAGGGCTTATTTCCTCAACTCTACCAAAACGACCAAGAGGACATCTTTCACTTAAGTATTTTTTTGCATGAGAAGGATTGGTTTTTAATATTTTATCCCAATGGCCACCTTTGGTTGCCACGACTCCTGGAAATAATGCACTCATTACAATATCCTGTGACTCACTTGCTAATATTCTTCCCATGGTTCTAGAATAAGCAGTAAGAGCTGCTTTTGAAACAGTGTAGGTAACGGGCCCGCTATTTTCTAAACCCGCACATGATGTAATATTTACTATTCTACCCCATTTTTTTCGTTTCATACTTTTAACAACAGCATTTATTATCTGAACTGGGGTTTCAAAATTAACTGACATAACTTTTCTCCAATCAGAAATATTACAATAAGGGTCCTTTACATCAAAGGTATGCCCAGCATTATTTATAAGTATGTCTATTTCTAATTTTTTAATTTTTTTTAAAAATTGTGAAAACTGAGCTTTTTTCAAAAAGTCTACTTTGTAACCTTTAGCTTTTATACCAAATTTCTTTAATAAAATTTCGCCTTTTTTTATAGTCTTGTCATCTCTTGACGTAAAAAAAATATTTACTCCCTCTTTTGCTAAATCTATTGAAATTGCTTGACCAATTCCATTCGCACCACCTGTAACAAGTGCATTTTTTCCAGAAATTCCCAAATCCATTTTTTAAATATACATTTTTTTATTTATTTTGCAAAATCTAATAACTTTTTATTTTTAGAAATAAAGATTAACCCCTCAGTATGATGTACGGGCATATCTTCAATTGATTTTACATTAGACCACAAAATTTTATGTGAAAAAATATTGATTTTATTTTTTTTACAAAAGTAGAATATTTTTTTTGCATTTTCTATTCCCGATATTTCAATTACAAAATCTGTTTTTTCATATTGAGATGGTTTTATTCTTTCAATTATTCTTCCCTCTGATCCTTCTGCATCAATTTTAACAAAATCATATTTCTTAATAATTTTATTTATATCTATAGATTGAACTTTAATTTTTTTTAACGGTCCATAAGCGATACCTTTTTCGCCTGTTATATGATTTGCGGCAGGGTTATTAATTACTTTTGTAAAGTTCAGAGTTTTTGATGAGTCAAAAATTGCCTTATTGAAAGTTACTACACCCTTGCACCTGTTTTTTTTCAAATATTTATTTAATATTTTTAAATGATCTGGATCAGGTTCATAAGCATCCACTTTATAACCAAATTTTGAAAGTAATATTGAATGAAGACCTATATTTGCACCTATATCAGCAACACATCTATAATTAAATCTTTTTAAAAAGTAGAATAGAAAAACATTGTGCTCATGATATGCAAACATACCAGCAGAATCTAGGGTACCCATTTTAATAAAAGGAAAAATAATTTTTTCTCTTAAATTTAATTTGAAATTAATTTCTTTTTTTTTCTTATCTATTCTTTTTTTATAAAAATTAAGAAACTGTTTTTGAAAAACTTTTCTACCTTCAGCTGGAGGTAGATGAAAATATCTTATACATCCAAACATTAGATCTTCTAATGTTTCAGGTGAAGAGAAATTTTTTTTAAGATTAAATTTTTTCATAATTTAAAAGCAAGGCTACAGGATCAGGATTAACACTGTTAGATCCTCCATCTAACATTAGATCTTGTCCATTAATAAATTTATTTTTGTCAGACAGTACGAAATTACATAACTCAAATAGATCATTTGTACAACCAATTTTTGATGTTTTATTTACAAAATTAATAATATTTCTAAATTTAAAATTCTTTTTATTATAAAATTTATTACGATATCTTTTTTGTAAAATAAATGCTGGTGATACAGCATTTATAGTAATCCCTTTTTTTCCATACTCACTTGCAAATAATTTAGTCATAATACCAATCCCAGCTTTTGAAATATGATAAGATGGAGACTCACGTGTAGTAAATTTTGAGGCTATTGATGAAATATTTATAATATTACATTTTAATTTTTTTTTAATATTTTCATTTATCAATTCTCTAATAAAAAAAAAGGATCCAGCTAAGTTTACATTCATAGTTATATTCCAATTTTCTAAATTCTCTGCTTTAATATCTTTTCTCTCACCAGCTCTTGCAAAATTGATTACATAATCAATTTTTTTTATTTTTTTATTTATTGTCTGTAAAACTTTTTTGTGATCTTGAATTTTTGAAATATCAAACTTTAAGTAGCTTATATTTTTTATTTTTTTTTCATCTTCGATATCAAGAACTAATATTCTATAATCTTTTTTTTTAAAAAAAGATACAGCTTCTTTGCCAATACCATTTGCTCCACCAATAACTAATAGATTTTTTATTTTTCTTGAAACCATAAAGGCATTTCTCTTGTATATTTTAATAAGTTGTTTTTTAAAATCAATTGATCAATTAAATTAAATCTATCATCAGTAATTTTTTCATCAATACCGGCAATTATTTGACCAAGTTGACTTTTATCCCTAGCACCTACTAAAATTCCTGAAACATTTTCATTATTAACTAGCCAACTTATTACAAAAGATGTGGGGCTGCAATTTATACTTTTTGATAATTCTTTTATATCCTGCATAAAATTTAAAACATCTGGTAATAGCCATCGACTTACACGATCACTTAAATCTGCCCTACTTCCTGTGGGTATTGGTTTCTTAGGCAAATATTTTCCTGTCAGTATACCTCTTGCAAGTGAATGATGGCTTAAAAGCATGATATCATTTTTTTTTAATGCAGGAATTAATTCATATTCTGCTCTTTTTTCAATTAAATTATAATGTAGTTGGCAACTTGAAAATTTTATTCCTACTTTTTCAGCTTTTAAGACTAAATTATTTACTTGGCCACCATTACTATAATTACAAAAACCAAAATTTATAACTTTTCCAGATTTTTTTAATTCATACAAAGCTTCGAGTGTTTCATACAAGTCTGTTTCTTCATCGTAGGTATGTAATTGCAACAAATCTATATGATCTGTAAGTAGGCATTTGAGACTATTATCTACACTTCTTATTATATTTTTTTTTGTTAAAGGATAAACTTCAACTCCAAATTTTCCTTCTTTATTAGTTTTTTTTTTTAAACCAACCTTAGTAGATATAAAAAAATCTTTTCTAAAATTCTTAATACACTTTCCAATTATACTCTCAGAATTACCAGACCCATAAATTGGAGAAGTATCAAGAAAATTGATACCACTTTCTTTGGCATAAAATATAAGATCATTCGTCTCTTTTTGATCCAAAAAAACTCCAAAGTGTAAACCTCCTAAGCCAATGATAGATACGTTTTTACTTGTTCTAAAATCTATAAATTTCATTTTGGATTATATCTAAATTCCAAGCTAATTCTTGTGTGTTTTCTCAGTGGATTACTCTCCGAGTGTAATGTATCTGGACCATAAAAAATTACATCACCTGGCTTTAAATCAAAAGAAATAGTTTTTAGTTTATATTTTTTTGATAGCCTTAAATCAGTTTTTTCAAATTTACTTGATTTTGGAATATAAGAGTCGTACTTTTTCTTATTACTTCCTTTAACCAGCAATAAAGATTCTGTTTTATCAAATCCAATTAATGGCATCCAGCATGATATTACTTTCTTTGCTAATCCCATACTTTTACATGATAGGGGATAACCATCATTATAATTCGGTCTAATTAATCTAAAACCAATAAAACCAAAACTATCATCCCACATAGTGTAATTTTTTACATTTAAAGTTTTCAAAAAATTATTGATAATTGTATTTTTTTTAAAAAAATTTGATATTTCAATATTTGGATAAAAATATCTTTGCTCTCTACTGCATAGCCAATCATGATTAACTTTTTTTTTAATAAACCAATCATGATAATATTTTAAAGGATATTCATCTTTTTCAATATCTTTAATTATATTACTATAGGAATAAATTTTTTTTTTTATTAAGTTATTTAATTTAATAAATTTTTTTTCTTCAAAAATATTGAGGATTGTAAATCCATTTTTTTTAAATTCATAAGATTTTCTTTTAAAGTTAATCATTTTTACTTTTAGAATTTCATCTTAGCTATAAAATCTACAATTGATAATAGCCAAGTATGATGGGTCATTTCTATTAAATTATAATTTTTACTATTTAACCATAAATTAATATGCCCAATTTTTCTGACCTTATTTTGTTTATCAAAACCTGTTAAAGTAATTACCTTACAACCAATTTTTTTAGCAAACTTTGCTCCGTTTATAATATTTTTAGACTCTCCACTGCTACTTATGCAAATCAAAAGATCTCCTTTGTCTGCATAAAAAGATAATGCTTTTTGAACCCAATTTTCATAACCATAATCATTTGAAAAGCAGGTTAAAAGATCAGCTTCATTAAAATTTACTGCTCTTATTTTACACATTTTAGTTAAGTCGACACTTACATGGCTTGCCATAGCAGCACTTCCACCATTTCCTACTAAAATGACTTTCTTTTTATCTTTTTTTATTTTTTTAAGAATTTTAGCAATCTTTAAAAAATCTTCATGACTAAAGTCATTAATAAGCTTGGTAAGTTTATTTAAGTAATCTGAAATATAACTATTTTTCAACATGAATCCTATAAGACATTAATAAATTAAAGTTTAAATTATAAATTAACAATTTTATATTAATATAGAATTTTTTTACAACTACAATACAACTTAAGAATTAAAGCTCTTTTTAAGAAAATTTATACCAAAAATTTAATAAAAAAAAATTTAGCTTATAAAATAAGGTAATTAAGCTATTGGTACTGGTCAACCATATAAATTACTTCAATTTTGCTCTTTAGTTATTCAGCAGTTTCTTGTTTTATAATCTGACCTTTTTCAAGTTTAAAAATAATATCACAATTCTTAACCGTGTTTAAACGATGTGCAATTAAAATAATGGTAATATTTTTGGTAATATTATTTACCGCATCCATTACTGCTTGTTCAGTTTGATTATCTAGCGCACTTGTTGCTTCATCCAGAATTAGTACTTGTGGGTTATGATATAAAGCTCTTGCAATTCCAATACGTTGACGCTGCCCGCCAGACAATCTAACCCCACGTTCACCAATAGTAGTTTGGTATTTATTTGGTAATTCATGCATAATAAACTCATGTAAATTTGCAATTTTAGAAGCTTTTTCAACTGCTTCTTGATTAATATCTTTAGGGTCTAAACCAAAAGCAATGTTAGCCTCAATAGTGTCATCAGTAAGATAAATATGCTGTGGTACGTAACCAATAGATCGCTGCCAGGCTCTGGAATTTTGTTTTGACACAACTTGCCCATCAACTTCTAAAGTGCCCTTTTGAGGTTCAAGCAAACCGAGAATGATATCTACAGTTGTGGTTTTACCACTTCCAGTGGTACCTATAAGTCCAACAGTTGATTTAGCTGTTATATTAATATTTATATTTTTTAACGCTGTTCGTGTTGTGTTGGGGTAATTATAATAAATATTTTTTAAAGTAATTGCCTTATTAAGTGACAAAGCATCTACATCATGCGCCTGGTTAGAGTTAAATGGTTTAAGGTTTTTAATATCTTTATTCAAA
>Ga0209425_10001081_pt1 | contig 32134 bp, 40 predicted proteins | sample COG_05_FD_184749 | JGI IMG/M metagenome (GOLD analysis project Ga0209425, IMG submission 184749) | Pelagic Microbial community sample from North Sea - COGITO 998_met_05 (SPAdes) (version 2) | ecosystem: Environmental > Aquatic > Marine > Neritic zone/Coastal water | place: Helgoland, sampling...
TTACTTTATAAATATTGAATATTCAATACAATCGGATATATCAATGTCGCAGTGGAAGAGTGGGTGAGAGGCTGAAACCAGTCGTTTGCTAAATGACCATGCGAGGAAACTTGTATCAAGGGTTCGAATCCCTTCTCTTCCGCCATATAATTTACGAATAATTTGTGTAAAAATAGATTAAGATTAATAACAATTATGAAATACGATGATATTACTGTTATTCTATTACTGTATAAAACTCCTAAAAAAATCATCAAAAATTTAAAAGATTATAGAAAGTTTAAAATCTTGGTCTTGGATCAAAGTAACGACCACAACATTAAACATGAGGTAAAAAATATATTACCAAACATTTTATATTATAAAGTAACAGATAAAAATGAAGGGTTTGCAAAGGGTATAAACTTTTTATCAAAAAAAGTTAAAACTAAATATTTTTTGTGCACTCAACCGGATGTTAAAATAAATCTTCAATCTATTAAAAATTTGAAAAAAGTTTTTAGAGATAAAAAAAATTGTATAATTTCTATTCCCAAGATTAAATCATACAAAAATTATAATATTAAAAAAAATAATAAAAAAATTATTCCTGTAGATAATATGATTGGTGCAATTTTTTTAACTAAAATAAAACTATTTAATAGAATTAATAAATTTGATGAAGACTTCTTTTTTTATTGGGAAGATTTAGATTTATCACGAAGAGTAAGAAATTCTAAATTTCAAATATATCTTAATAAAGATTCTTATTGTGAGCACCTAGGCGGTAAATCAACATCTTCAACTTTAAAAAGTATGTTTATTAAAGAAGTAAATTTTAAATTTGGTGAATATTTGTATCAGTATAAATATTCAGAACTTAGATTTATTAAAGTCTTACGGGAACCTCTTACAAATTTTTTATTAGGTTTAATTTATTTGATTATCTTTCAATTAAGAAAATCATTAAAAAATTTTTTTTCTATTCTAGGTATAATTAAATTTCTAGGTTACGTTATATTGAAACAATTAAAATAAAGGATCACTTTTAAAAAAATCTTTCATTTGAATTGGCTTTTGTTCCAGTATATATCTGTAAACATTATAATTTTCTAAAACTCGTTGCACATAGTTTCTAGTTTCTTTAAATTTAATTAATTCTATCCAATCTACAAAATTAATTTGATTTTTTTGTGGATTTTTATTTATTTTTTTCCAATATTTTACTCTTTTTGGACCCGCGTTATATGCGGCAATAGCAAAAGGGTAAGTACCATCATACTCAAGGATTAAACCAGCTATATAATGTGAACCTAGATTTATGTTATACTCAGGATCACTTGTTAATCTGGATTTAGAGTATGGAAGCTTTGCCTGTTTGGCAACCAGCTTTGCCGTGTAAGGCATTAATTGCATCAAACCTTTTGCACCAGCATGGCTATTTGCACTCAAATCAAATTCGCTTTCTTGTCTTATTAAAGATAAGATAAATGCACTTTCTGGAATTTTTCTTCCATTTACATATTTAGGTGTACTTATAATTGGATAATTGTATTTATTATGAAATCTTTTTTCATAAGATGCTATTTTAGAAACTTGAATAGCAAAATCAAATCGATCTATACTTGTTGCAAGCTCAGCAGCTAAGATTTCACTACCTTCAATAATGTTATCATTTGCCAGATGTCTAAGTATATGCTTGGTATATTTATCTTCATCAAGCTCATCTAACAAATAAACCACTTTAACTATTTCTTTTTTAAAAAAAGTGTCACGATACTGTTTTTTGACTTCTTGATCAGCAGAAAGTTCAAAAGTGTCATTAGGATTTAATTCTAAAAAAGCTAATTGACCATAGTAAGTAGTTAAATAGTTTGATGCCTCTACAAACCATTTTGATGATAATTCATTATTTCCTAACTTTTTATAAGTTTTTCCTAACCAATAAGCACCTCTTGCAGTACTAATTGGATATCCCACATTATTATAAAATTTTTCAAAGTGATCTTTGGCTAATAATGGATCATTTAAAAAACTCAAAGCAATCCATCCGCTCATCCACTCAGCTGCTGCGAATTCAGGACCTTCTGTCAACGCATGGTTGTTAGAAATTTTGTAAGCTAATTCATACTTTTTTTTATAAATTAAAGATCTAGATATAATTTCTCGTTCTTTCCACCATTTATCAGGCCTTACTAAATAATCTTTTGTATTTTTTACCTTTAACAAAATTTCTACTGAGTCATCTACGCGACCTCTTTTTCTTCTCCATTTAAGTCTATCATAGTTTAAACCAGCATCATTTTTAAATTTAGCGGGAACTTTCGATATAGCATTATCAACACCATAAGATTTGCTCATTAATAATTGTCTGGCCGTATACAAAAGCTCATAATCCTTTGGCAAGTATCTTAATAATCTTTTTAGGTCCCAATATTTATTATTCCAAGCAAGGTAGTCAGCACGTTTTATATAATCTTCAGCATTGAGAAATTTTTTAAATTTTTTTCTATAAAATCTTAGCTCTGATTTTGTTAATTGAGCTGTAATCCAACCATCTTTAATAAGCTGAATGCCACGATCTTCATTTCCAGTTAAAACAAAACTTTCCCCAAGAATCATTGCACCAAACCCACTTAAAGGATCAGAGTCACCAAACCAGTCTATAATTTTTTTTGGGGAAATGGTATCAGTTGAAAGCTTATGTTCTGCTAAATATTTTATTCTACCTATTCGTGGAAAGTCATTGTTGATTTCTATAAAATTTTTATATTCGTAAAAAGAGGCTTTATTACCTTTTGTTAGTAAGTGTCTCCACTGTATAAAATTATATATAGATTTGTCTTTAGCTTTTTTAGCCGTTTTCAAGGAAGCAGTCCATTTAGCTTGTTTCATTTCTAACATAGCTTTTTTGGCAAGATTGAAATCTTTCTTATTGTAATATTTCGATATTTTTACTTCAGTACTTTTTACTGAACCTGCTACCAGAGGTTTTTTCTTTGGTAAAATCTGTCCTTTTTTCTTTTCTTTTTTAACAACTGTTTTTTCTTCCTTGACTTTAACTTCTACTTCTTTTTCTATAGGTTTTGGCAAAGGTCTTAATACATCAATTAACAGTTTTTTTTCTGTAATCTCTTTTGATTGGACTGGTTTTTTTATAGGAATTATGTCTGATAAAGAAACACTAGAGACACTTGTTAGGTGAAGTAAAACTATAAAAAATAAGAATTTTTTTGACATAATCTTTACTATATGAATCGGCAATCTATGTTATAAGTATTTATGTTTAAAGGTTCAAATGTTGCTTTAGTCACTCCGTTTAAAAATAATAAACTTGATGAAGATACTTATATCAAGCTAATTCATTTTCATATTAAAAATGGTACAAATGGTTTGGTTCCAGCTGGAACTACAGGAGAATCACCAACTTTAAGCCATTATGAACATGAAAAAGTTATAGAATTATGTGTTAAAGAAAGTAATGGGAAATTACCCGTATTTGCTGGTACTGGCTCAAATTCTACTGAGGAAGCCATTTCATTGACAACCCATGCTGAAAAAATAGGAGCTAATGGAGCTCTAATAGTCACGCCATACTACAACAAACCAACACAAGAGGGTTTATATCAACATTACAAAGCAATAAATGATAAATGCGGTATCCCAATTATCATTTACAATATACCTGGAAGATCAGTAATCGATATGTCGGTAGATACAATGGCAAGATTATATGAGTTAAAAAATATTATTGGCGTCAAAGATGCAACTGGAGACTTAAATAGAGTAGATGAAACTTTAAAAAAGATGGGTAGAGATTTTATGCAATTAACTGGTAACGATGATAATGCTTTGGAATTTAATAAAAGAGGGGGAGTAGGAGCAATAAGTGTTACTGCAAATATTGCACCAAAACTTTGCTCGGAATTTCAAAAATATTCAGTGAAAGAAGATAAAGACTCAATTGCTGAAGCTGAGAAACTTAATAAAATTTTACAACCAATTCATCATTCAATGTTTATTGAAAGTAATCCAAGCCCAGTAAAATATGCAGCAAAATTATTAAACCTTTGTGATGATGATGTAAGGTTGCCTTTAGTTAGGGTAACAGACTCTACAAAAGAAATAGTTAAAAAAACACTTCAGTCTGCAAAATTGATTTAATGAATAAAAAAACCAACTCTGGTTTAAAGATAATTTGTTTAAATCGTAAAGCAAGTTTTAATTACTTTTTTGAAGATCTTTTAGAAGCTGGTATTGTTCTTAAAGGGTCTGAAATTAAATCAATTCGAGATGGAAAAGTAAATATAGCAGACTCTTATGCGGTAGAAAAAAATGGAGAATTGGTTTTAATTAATTCTCATATAGCATCTTACAAGCAAGCCAGTTATTCAAATCATCAACCAATGGATGAAAGAAAGCTATTACTTAACAAAAAAGAGATAAATAAATTAATAGGAAAAATGCAACGTGATGGATTCACTATAGTTCCAACTAAAATGTATTTTAAAAAAGGAAAAGCTAAGATCGAATTAGCTGTTGCAAAAGGAAAGAAACAATTTGACAAAAGAGCAACAAAAAAAAACAGAGACTGGAATCGTGATAAAGCAAGATACATTAGAAAATCAAGTTAAATTGGTTTATATAGGAATAGGTTCAAATTTAGGAAATAGAAAAAAAAATATTGAAAAAGCAAAATTTAAAATTTTTCAAAATAATATCAAAATCATTAAATCATCTAGTTTTTACGAAACCCCTTCATGGCCTAATCCAAATAATCCAAAATACTTGAACATTGTATTGAAAGTATTCACAAATTTTACACCATCAAAATTACTTAATATTTGCAAAAAAATAGAAACTGAACTTGGGAGAAAAAAAAAACCCAAAAACTCACCCAGAGAGTGTGATATTGATATTATTGACTACAATAGGCATAAAATAAATAATAAATTAATCATCCCACATCCTAGAATGCATAAGCGTAATTTTGTTTTAATTCCCTTATATGAGTTAAATAAAGATTGGAAACACCCAATTTCAAACCTTAATATAAAATCCCTAATATTTACTTTATCCAATAAGGACATTAGATCTATTAAACAAATTTGATTTAGTGATATAATAAATAATGTTAAATTCTCGTGACTTAATAAATAAAGTAAAAACTTATAATAAATTTTTAAATCCTGAAAAATTAAATAAAGCTTATGATTTTGCTATTAAAGCACATATTAACCAAAAAAGAGAATCTGGTGACCCTTATTCAGCTCATCCCATTGAAGTTGCAAATATTCTTACTGACTTAAAATTAGATAGTGCAACTATTGCGACTGGTTTATTGCATGACACTATAGAGGATACTTTTGCCACATATGAAACAATTAAAAGTGAATTTGGTGTTGAAGTAGCTGACCTGGTAGACGGCGTAACCAAAATATCAGTTTTAGAAAATACCGCATCTCCAAATTCAAAGGCAGAAAATTTTAGAAAATTAATTTTGGCTACATCAAAAGATATAAGAGTACTATTGGTAAAAATTGCTGATCGTTTACACAATATGAGAACAATTAAAGCGATTAATAAAATTAGCAAAAGAGAACGAATTGCTCAAGAAACTATGGAAATTTATGCTCCACTAGCCGACAGGATGGGCATGCATCGAATTAGAGATGAGCTTGAAGATTTATCATTTGAAATTCTTAACAACGAAGCAAGAACATTAATTCAAAAAAGATTAGATGAAATTAAATCTGATAATAAAAATATTTTTGAAGCCCTTTCTATAGAATTAAAGGAATTATTAAAAAAAAATAATATACCAACAGACATTTTTGGAAGAGAGAAAACACCTTTCTCAATTTGGAGAAAAGTGCAAAAAAAAAGAGTTTCTTTGACGCAAATCACAGATATAATTGGTTTTAGACTCATAGTAAAAAATATAGATGACTGTTATAAAACACTAGGTATTATTCATAAGGAATACAATTGTATTCCAGGTAAATTTAAAGATTATATATCTTCTGCAAAAATTAATGGTTATAAATCTATTCATACAGCAGTAATAGGATCAAATAAAAAACCAATAGAAATTCAAATTAGAACAAAAGTAATGCATGAGTTTGCAGATAGAGGTATTGCATCTCATTGGCGATATAAATCTTCAGAAAAATTTAATTCTTTAACCTGGAAAGAATATGATTGGTTAAAGGATCTTGTCGAAATTATTGAGAAAAATGAAAATCCTGAACATTCTTATGAATACACCAAACTTCAAATGTTTCAGGAAAATGTTTTCTGCTTTACTCCAGAAGGTTCAGTAATAAAATTACCAAAAGATGCAACTCCGATTGATTTTGCCTATGCTGTTCATACAAAAATAGGTGATACAGCTATAGGATGTGAAATAAATGGTAATAAAAAAGATTTACAAACTCTTCTTAGAAATGGTGATAGAGTAAATATTATAACATCAAAAAATCAATCTCCTTCATTACACTGGATACCAACCACTAAAACTGGAAAAGCAAGAGCTGCCATAAGAAGATATTGGCATGAAAAAGATGAAGAAAAACAAGAAAGAATTAAAAAATATAATACAACATTGTGGATTTCCTTGCCAGATATACCGGGTCAATTAGGTAATGTGAGTTCTTTAATAGGTAAGCATAAACTGAATATCTCAAATCTAGAAATGGCTGGCAAAAACCCTAATTATATTAATTTTAAGTTTCATTTAATTATTAGAGATCTAAAAAACTTTACTAATTTTATTGCAGAGCTTAAGCAAAAAGGTATAAAATTTAAGATAATTAGACACGAAGATAAAAGAAATGCTTTCACCCAAAAAATCCTTAAATATTTTAAAAAAAACTAATGCACTACTAGAAGGTCATTTTGTTTTATCTTCAGGGCTCCATTCATCCAAATACATTCAGTGCGCTAAACTTTTAAGCTACCCTCATTTAGCGGAAAAAATATGCAAAGCACTAGCCTCCAAAATTAAAAAAAAATTTAAAAAAATTGACTTAATTTTAGCTCCAGCAATGGGTGGAGTTATTATTGGTTATGAAATAGGAAAAATTTTAAAAAAAGAAACTATTTTTTGTGAGAGAATAAAGGGTAAATTTGCACTTAGACGCGGTTTTAAAATTAAAAAAGGATCTAAAGTTTTAATAGTTGAAGATGTAATCACAACAGGGAAATCAAGTATGGAGTGTGTTAAACTTATTAATAAAGCCAACGCTAAATTAGTTGGATTTGCATCAATAATTAATAGATCTACAAAAAAATCACTAAAAATTAAAAATAAAATAGTTTCACATTTAAAGATAGATGTTCCAACTTACAAAAAAAATAAATTACCAAGTTATTTATCTTCAATAAAAATAACAACACCAGGAAGTAGATTTATTAAGTGAGACGCTTGGGTGTTAATATAGATCATATTGCAACAATAAGAAATGCGCGTGGTGAGTCTCATCCCGACCCAGTGTTTGCTGCAAAATTTGTAAAGAATTTAGGAGCTGACTCGATCACAATACATTTAAGAGAAGATAGAAGACACATTAAAGACCTAGATGCTAAAAAGATATGTTCTTTAAAAGGTCTTTTAGTTAATTTAGAGATTTCGACCGACCCAAAAATGATAAAAAATGCCTTAAAGATAAAACCAAATTTTGTTTGCATTGTACCTGAAAATAGAAAAGAAATTACAACAGAAGGTGGATTAAATATTAAAAAGAACAAAACTAAACTAAAAACAATTATTTCAAAGTTTAAGAAAAAAAAAATTAGAACTAGTTTATTTATTAATCCTACAATAGCTGATATTAAAATTTCAAAATCATTAGATGTTGATTGTATAGAAATTCATACTGGTCGTTTAGCAAACCTAATTAAAAATAAAATGAATTATTCAAGAGAACTAAATAAGATAATCCAATGTTCAATTCTTGCAAACAATTTAAATATTGAAGTTCATGCAGGTCATGGTTTGGATTATAAAACTACAAAAGTCTTAAGTAAAATCAAAGAAATACAAGAATTTAATATCGGACATTATATAGTCGGAGAGTCTATTTTTTTTGGATTAAAAAAAGTAATCAAAAATTTTAAAAAAATAATTAAACGATAAAAAAAATGAAAATATTAGGAGTAGGAGTGGATCTCATCAAAAATAGTAGAATTAAAATTTTAATAAAAAGTAAACCTTTTATTATGAGAACTTATGGAAAAAATGAAATAAAATTATCAGAAAACATCAAAAACAAAAGTAATTATTTTGCAAAAAGATTTGCAGCAAAAGAGTCTTTAGCTAAAGCTCTAGGCACTGGTTTTAGAAATAATCTTAATTTTAAAGATATTGAGATTTTAAATGATAAACTAGGCAAACCTTACTTCGTGAAATCAAATAAAATAAACAATATTGTTAATAAGATATTTAAAGTTAAAGAATATAATTTGTTTCTTTCAATTTCTGATGAAAAGGATTATTCAGTAGCCTTTACTATTTTGCAGGCAAATAATGTTAAATAAAAGATTTTTTAGAGAAAATATAATTACTTTAATCTATGCACTTATTATTGCTGTAATTATTAGATCATTAATAATTCAACCTTTTTATATTCCGTCATCTTCAATGGAACCAAGTCTTTTAGTAGGTGACAGATTATTTGTAACTAAATACTCTTATGGTTATAGCAGACATTCATTTCCATTTAGCCCTCCTTTCTTTGAAGGCAGATTTTTCTCAAAAAATCCTGAACGTGGAGATGTTGTTGTATTTAAAACTCCTACAGATAATAGAACTGACTATATTAAGAGACTTGTAGGTCTTCCTGGGGACCAAATACAATTCATAGACTCAAATTTATATATAAACAACAGTGAAGTTCTTAAGTCAAAAATATCCGAAAGTGATAAAATTTTCTGTGGCAAAAGAAATATTAATGCTTTTACTTTTGAAGAAACTCTACCAAATAATAAACAACATAAAAGTGTGTATTTGAAAAACTCGAATTTTCAAGACTCTGTATCAATAAATTCAGATGAATATGTTGTTCCAAAAGATCATTATTTTTTTTTAGGTGATAACCGAGATTGCTCAAAAGATAGTAGATTTTTAACAAGTGTAGGTTATGTTCATAAAAATAATCTCGTAGGAAAAGCTCAATTTATTTTTTTTTCATCAGATAGGAATATAGGGAGCATCTTTTCATTTTGGAAATGGAATAAATCCATTAGATTTGAAAGATTTTTAAAAAAAATATATTAATGAAAATTGATTATCGTAATTTAGAAAAAAAAATTAAGATTAACTTCAAAAATAAAGATTTACTAATTCGATCTCTTACTCATAAAAGCTTCGATAAAGACACTAATAATGAAAAACTAGAATTTTTAGGTGATCGTGTCTTAGGTTTGGTTATAGCTAAAAAACTATTAGAGATTTATCCTGATGAAAAAGAAGGAATACTAGATAAAAAATTTGCTTCTTTAGTTAATAAAAAAACATGTTTAGAAATTGCAAAAAAAATAGAATTACAAAAATATGTTTTAACTTTTAATCTTAAAAATAAAAAGAATCTTATTGAAGACAAGGTTTTGGCAGATAGTTGTGAGGCTTTGATAGGATCTATATATCTTGATAAAGGTTTAAATGTAATTGAAAAAACTATATTATATTTATGGTCTGATCACATTAAAGATAGTGTAGTTACCCAAATCGATGCTAAAACAAAATTACAAGAGCTTTCATTAAAGAAATTCAAAAAATTACCTTTATATAAACTTATCTCAAACACAGGACCACGACATAAACCTTTATTTAAAGTCGGTGTTAAATTAATTGATACTAAATATTTTGTATCTGAGGGAAAATCAAAAAAAGATGCAGAACAAAATGCTGCAATTTTATGTTTGAAAAATATTAAAAAAATATGAATTGGGATGATACTGGATTTTTATTATCCAAAAATAGATATAATGAAAATTCATTAATCTGTGAAATTTTTACGAAAGAACATGGCAAAGTATCAGGAATAATTTTCGGTGGAACTTCAAAAAAAATAAAGAATTATCTTCAAATAGGTAACAAACTACACATCAATTTTAATTCTAAAACAGTTAATAGAATTGGGTATTTAAAAATTGAAATCGATCAAGCATTATCACCATTTTATTTTGATAATAAAAAAAAGTTGGCTTGTATTACTTCAGCCATGCATTTAACAAAAATTTTAACAGCGGAGTCTCAAATAAATAAATTGATATTCAGTTTATTAGAAAATTTTTATGTATTATTAAAAAAAGATAATTGGATTAAAGATTATATTTTTTGGGAACTAGAATTATTTAAAGTTATAGGATTTGATTTGGAATTTGAAAATCTAGTTGATAAAGAAATAATAAAAGATCAATTATTATATGTTACTAAATCGTCTATTGAAAAAAAAATAGTCCCAAATTTTTTAGTTGATAAAAGTAATAATCAAGAAGATATAAAAACTTTACTAAGTGGTTTAAAATTAGTTGGTGATTATTTAGAAAAAACTATTTTAAAACCTAATAATCTTACACAACCGATAAGTAGATTGCAGTTTATTAATACACTTAAATAATTATTTCAAAATTTTATCTAGTCTATCGGCATAATAACTAACTATTGCATTAGCCCCAGATCTTTTAAAAGCAATTAAAGTTTCGAGAATAACCTCATTGTTAACAAAACCTTTTTTTATACTATTTGATAATATGCTATACTCTCCAGAAACTTGATACGCCATAACTGGAATTTTGAAATTTTCTTTAATTAATTTAATAATATCAAGATAAGGTAATCCGGGTTTAACCATAACCATATCAGCACCTTCTTTAATATCCAAAGCAACTTCTCTTATTGCTTCATTGCTATTTTTGAAATCCATTTGGTAGTTTTTTTTGTTTCCTTTTAAAAGTCCACTTGAACCAACTGCATCACGAAAAGGTCCATAAAAACTTGATGCATATTTAACAGCATAAGATAAAATCTGTGTCATAGAGTAACCATTTTTATCTAAAGTTTTTCTAATTTCGCCAATTCTACCATCCATCATGTCAGACGGAGCTAGTACATCACAACCCATTTGAGCTTGTAATAAAGATTGATTTACTAATACTTCAATAGTTTCATCATTTAGAACATAACCTGATTTAATCAATCCATCATGACCATGCGATGTGTAAGGATCTAAAGCTACATCACACATAATACCTATTTGGTTTTTATATTTTTTTTTGATTACTTGTATTGCCTTACAAACCAAATTATCTTCATTAAGAGCTTCAGTGCCTAAGATATTTTTCTTTTTTTTTTCTGTATAAGGAAACAATGCAACCATAGGTATTTTATCTTTTATTGCTTTCTCAATCAAAGGGCTTATTTTATCTAAAGTATAACGGTAAACTCCTGGCATTGATTTAATACCCTGTTTTTTATTTTTTCCATCAATCAAAAAGATGGGCAATATAAAATCACTTGGAGTTAGGTTATTTTCTTGTATGAGTCTTCTTGACCAGTCATTTTTTCGACTGCGTCTAAGTCTCAAGCCTGGAAATTTTCCTGTAATCATTTTAAATTATATTTATAATATGCGACAAATGTAATATACAATTATATTTTAAAAAGGATATTAAGAATTTTATGGTCTTAAATTTTAATGATTTTGATAAACAAGATGTCAAATTTGACATTACTGAACTTCAAAAGGCTTACAAAGAAATATTAAAAATAAAAGATTTTGATGGCCCTGAAGGTATTTCAAATTTTGGTGCTATATCTTTAACTCAAATACCTGGTGATCCGGACTCTATTAAAGGACACAAAGCTAGAGGTGTTTTTTGGACTAAACCAGATTCATCTGGAAAAGAAACTATTAGAGATGAAAAAATCGATGAGTCTGCTTACTCAGAATTTATAGAAGAATATAAAAAGACGTATTTTAAAGAAGTTTTCGATGTTCTTACAAAAAAATACAAGTTAGGTAGAGTAAGAATTTTATTAAAGCAACCGAGATCAACTTTAAGCTGGCATAGAGATCCTGAGCCTAGATTACATATACCAATTATAACTAACCCAGGTTCAATAATGGTTATTGATAATGTAGCAAAACATTTACCAGCAGATGGATCTGTCTGGATTACCAATAATACAAAATATCACAATGCTTTTAATGGTGGTGAAGAAAATAGAATTCACCTTGTAGCGTGTGTTTTGAATCATAAATTTAATTAATTTGAAAAAGATATTCATTTCATCAGATCACGCAGGATTTAAACTTAAAGAAGCCATAAAGATTTTTCTAAATAAAAAAAGGTATAAATTTACAGATTTAGGACCAAAAAATGATGATAAAGTTGATTATCCTGATTACGCTCATAAAGTAGCGAAAAAAGTAAAAATTAATAAAAATCATGTAGGCATTCTTGTTTGTGGTTCAGGTATGGGTATGAATATTGCTGCAAATAGACATAAAAACATACGTGCTGCGCAATGTTTTAATTTAAAATCAACCAAATTATCAAGATTGCATAACGATGCAAATATCATTACATTAGGATCAAGATTACTGAATAAAAAAAATGTTATGAGTTTAGTAAATATTTTTTTAAATACAAAATTTGAAGGTGGTAGACACACAAAGAGAATAAAAAAAATTTAGTTATGTCTAGTGAAAAAAATTATTTAAATGAAAACTACAAAAGCTTTTTTGAAGATAACTTAGAAACTAAAGATCCAGAGCTTTATAAAGCTATTAATGATGAACTTAGAAGACAACAACAACATATTGAATTAATCGCGTCAGAAAATATAGTGTCACAAGCTGTTCTTGAGGCACAAGGTTCAGTTTTAACAAATAAATATGCAGAAGGATATCCTGGTAAAAGATATTATAACGGTTGTGAACATGTTGATGTTGCTGAAAATTTAGCAATTGAAAGATTAAAAAAATTATTTAATTGTAAATTTGCTAACGCACAACCACATTCAGGAGCTCAAGCAAACGGTGCTGTTTTTTTAGCTTTATTAAATCCTGGTGATACTTTTATGGGTATGAGCTTGAACTCTGGTGGTCACATTACTCACGGTTTAAAAATTTCAATGTCCGGAAAGTGGTTCAATGCAATAGGATATGATGTCGACAAACAGTCTGAACTAATTGATTATGACAATGTCGAAAAACTTGCATTAGAACATAAACCTAAATTAATCATTGCAGGTGGTAGCGCTTATTCTAGGGTGATAGATTTCAAAAGATTCAGAGAGATTGCTGATAAAGTAGGGGCTTACTTGATGGTTGATATGGCACACTTTTCAGGACTAGTTGCTGGTAAAGGCTACCCAAACCCATGTGACCACGCTCATGTGGTAACATCAACAACTCACAAGGTTTTTAGAAGTGCTAGAGGTGGAATAATTTTAACTAATCATGAAGAATTATCAAAAAAATTTAATACAGCTGTTTTTCCTGGTTATCAAGGAGGACCTCTTATGCACGTCATTGCAGCAAAAGCTGCTGGATTTTTAGAAGCCTTACAACCAGAGTTCAAAGATTATATTAAATCTGTTTTAGCTAATGCAAAAATTTTAGCAGAAACTTTGAAAAATAATGGTTTTAAGATTTATTCTGATGGTACAGACACACATTTAATGCTTGTTGATCTAAGACCTTATAATGTCAAAGGAAATTTAGCAGCTGAGAGTTTGTGCAGAGCTAATATAACTTGCAATAAAAATGGTATTCCATTCGATAGTGAAAAACCAATGATAACCTCAGGAATTAGACTTGGGACTCAGGCAGCTACCACTAGAGGTTTTGGCCTTAAAGAGTTTCAAAAAGTGGGTGAGCTTATAACCAAAACTATTAAAGGTCTTTCAGAAAATCCAGACGATAATAGAAAAATAGAAAATGAAGTTAAAGATGAAGTTATAGAGCTCACATCTTCTTTTCCAATATACAAGAATCTAAAATAAATGATTTGTTCAATTTGTAAAAAGGGTGAAACCTCTGTTGTTGACTCTAGGCCAACTGAGGATGGTACCGCTATAAGAAGAAGGAGACTATGTGTTTGTGGAGCTAGATTTACTACATTTGAAAGAGTTCAATATAGAGAAATAATGGTTGTTAAAAAAAATGGAAGAAAATCTGCCTTTGATAGAGATAAGTTAGCCAAATCTGTTTTTATAGCTTTAAAAAAAAGACCCATAGATACTGAAACAACAGAAAAGTTTATTAGTAAAATATCAAGATCACTAGAAGAGCTAGGACAAAGTGAAATTTCATCAAATACAATTGGAACAATGGTTATGGAAGGTTTGAAAGAGTTAGATCCAGTTGCATATGTAAGATTTGCATCAGTTTATAGAAATTTCAGAGAAGAAAAAGATTTTGTACAATTTGTGGACAAAATAGATGTCTACAAAAAAAGATAAATTCACACCAAAAGATAAAATTTATATGAGGCTTGCCTTAAATTTAGCCAGGTCTCGCAATGGCTTAACAGGTGACAATCCATCTGTTGGGTGTGTAATAGTCAAAGATGAAAAAATTATATCTATTGGTCAAACAGGAGTTAATGGACGTCCTCATGCTGAATCTAACGCAATAAAAAATTCTTTTGAAAATTTAAATGGTTCAAAAATGTATGTAACACTTGAACCTTGCAATCATCACGGAAAAACCCCACCTTGTACAAATCTCATTATAAAAAGTGGTATTAATGAAGTTTTTTATTCCATTGATGATATTGATAAAAGGGTCAAAGGAAAAAGTTTAAAAATTTTAACTAAAAAAAAAATAAAAGTAAAAAAAGGTCTTTTAAGTGAAGAAGTAAAAAATTTGTATAACGCTTATATTGTAAACAGAAAAAATAAGCTTCCTTATGTAATTGGAAAAATTGCTATTTCAAAAAACAAACTTATTTATAGCAAAGGTATCAAAAAATTTACGGATCATGTTTCTAATAAATTAACTCACTTTTTAAGATATAAAAATGATGCAATCATGATATCAAGTAAAACTCTTAATATTGATAATCCTAGACTTGATTGTAGATTAAATGGATATGAAAAATTTTCTCCCAAAAGAATAATTTTAGATAGAAATTTGGAAATTAAGTTAACAAGTTTTATTTTTAAATCGTCCATAAAAGGCAATACAATCATAATTCATAACTCAACCAACAATTCAAAAATTAAAAATTTAAAAAAAAAAAATATAATTTTGATTAAATTTAAATTAAACGGAACAAAATACTTTAATTTGAAAACGATACTAAAAAAGCTGTATTCTTTAAATATTAGAAATTTATTAATAGAAGGAGGAGATAAAATTACTAAAAATTTACTTAAAAATCAATTAATTAACAAATTCTATCTTTTTAGAAGTCCAAAAAGTTTATCTAAGGCCAAAGATTACAAGTCCTTTAGTTCGCTTAAACTCTTAAATAGAAAAGATATATTTAAATCTAAAATTAGTTCTAAGCTAGCCAAAGATACTATTACAATTTATAAAAGATAAAATGTTTAACGGAATAATTTTTTACAAAGGCATAATCGAAAAAATAATTAAAAGACCAAAGGGTAAAAATATTTTTGTTAAATCCAACCTAAAATTAACGATGAAAGATACTGGAGTGTCCGTCGCTTGTGATGGTGTTTGTTTAACACTTATAACTATTAAAAAAAAAATTATGGAATTTTACCTTTCAAATGAAACAATCCTGAGATCAAAATTTAAACACCTTAAAAATAAAGATTTAGTTAATTTAGAACTACCACTCAAATATGGTCAAAAAATTTCTGGTCATATTTGCCAAGGTCACGTTGACACTGTAGGGAAAATTCTAAATATTAAAAAAATAGACAAATCATACCTTTTTGATTTTCAAATCAATTCAAAAGAAAAAAAAAATATTATTGAAAAAGCTTCAATATGTATAAATGGAATTTCTTTAACTATTTCAAAAATAACAAAAAAAGGTTTTCAGGTATGGGTAATTCCACATACATATAAATTAACAAATTTATCTAAGCTTAAAAAAGGAAGTCTTGTAAATATCGAAATTGATATTCTTTCAAAATACGTTAAAAATTTTTTTAATGAAAAAAAGTAATTATTCATCAATCGAAAGTATTATTAGTGTTGCCAAAAAAGGAGGCATGTTCATATTAGTTGATGATGAAAAAAGAGAAAATGAAGGTGACTTGATTATTTCAACGACAGATTCTAATGCTAAGAATATTAATTTTATGGCAAAGTATGGCAGAGGTTTAATCTGTTTAGCTTTGGATAGTATTCAGGCAAAAAAATTAAACTTATCGCTTATGTCACCTGTGAACCAATCAAGAAATAAAACAGCTTTTACAATATCTATTGAAGCTAAAAAGGGAATTACTACAGGTATATCAGCAAAGGATAGAGCTAGAACTATTAGAGTAGCTTCTAGAAAAAATGTTAAAAAAAAAGATATAGTTTCTCCTGGTCACGTGTTTCCAATTATTGCAAAAGACGGTGGTGTTCTTGTTAGAGCAGGACATACAGAGGCTTCTGTCGATATTTCAAAATTAGCAAACAAAAACAACTCTGCTGTAATATGTGAAATTATGAATGAAGATGGCACAATGGCGAAAGGGCAAGATCTTTTTAACTTTTCAAAAAAACATAAATTAAAGATTGGTAAAATTGAAGATTTAATTTCTTATAGATTGAAAAAAGAAAAACTAGTTAAATTAAAAAAATCATCTGATATTAAAGTTAAAAATCAGATTTATAAGATAAAAATTTATGAAAATTTATTAGATGGATCTGAACATTTTGCACTCGTAAAAGGAAGTATTAAAAAAGGATTAATTCCAAGAGTAAGAGTTATTTCCTCTAACGTAGTTCATAATTATCTGATTAACCAAGAACTGCCTAATTCATTTAAAAAAACATTAGATTATTTTAAAAAATTTAATAATTGCATTCTAGTTTTTATTAAAGACACAAATTTAAAATCAGTTACTCAAACATTAAAAGATTATAAAAATAAGAAATTTTACAAGAAAGGGAATGATAAACTCATCAGAAACTATGGTATTGGAGCTCAAATTATTAAAGACTTAAAAATTAAAAAAATGATATTAATTACAAAGTCACCAAAAAAGGTTATCGGTTTAGAAGGTTATGATATAAAGATAACTAAACAAGAATTAATTTAATGAGAAATAATTTTTTAATAGTAAATGCTAATTATTATAAAGAAATTTCTAAAGGTCTTTTAAAATCAGCAAAAAGTTCATTGCCATCTAAAGCTAAAATTAAAGTCATTAATGTACCCGGTGTTTTTGAAATACCAGTAACAATATCAAAAAATTTAAAAAAATTTGATGGATTTATTGCTCTTGGTTGTGTGATTAAAGGGCAAACACCACACTTTGATTTTATATCAGAAGCTTCAACTAACGCTATAATGAGTCTATCAATCAATTCAAAAAAACCAATTGGAAATGGAATTTTAACTTGTCTTAACATGAAACAAGCTAAAGCAAGAAAAAAAAAAGGTTCTGAAGCTGCAAAAGCTGTAATCTCAGTGTTATCACAGAAATGAAAACCTCTTTTAGTCCAAGAAACAACCCAAGAGTAATAATTATTCAAAAGTTATATGGTAAATTTTTTAATGAAAATGAAGAAATAATATTTTCAAAACATCGTTTCAAAAAATTTATTAAGGATGTTGTTTTAGGAACTATAGAACGAAATGAAATAATCTTAGAAGAGTTAGATAAAAATTTTGGTGATAAATTAAAATTAAATAATTTAGATAAAGTTTTTCAGGTTATTTTAAAATCAGCAACTTATGAAATTTTATACAAACCAAACTTATCCATAAATATTATTATAAAAGAATACCTAAATGCTTCTAATTTTTTTTTAGATAGTTCTCAAACAAAGTATCTAAACGCTTTATTAGATAATGCTGCTAAAAAATTAAGATCTCCAAATGCATGAATTTGAATTAATAAAAAAATATTTTTTAAATTTATCAAAAAACAATAAAAGTTCTCTAAATTTAAATGACGATGTTTTTTTTGACAAATCTAAACAATTAGTAGTTTCAATAGATACTTACGTTGAAGGTGTTCATTTTATTGATTTTAAAAAACCAGAATTAGTAATAAAAAAAATTATTAGATCCTCTATTTCAGATTTAATTTGCAAAGGAGTGAAGCCTAAATATTATTTTATTTCTGGTTCTGGTAATAATAAATCTTTTTCATCAAAAAATTTAGGAAAAATATCCAAATCATTAAAACAAGAGCAAAAAAAATATAAGATTTTTTTATCAGGTGGAGATACAGTTTGGTCTAAAAAATTGAGTTTTACCATTACAACTGTGGGTTTTTCTAAAAAGATAATATTTAGAAATAACGCAAAAGTAAATGATGATATTTATGTTACTGGCACTTTAGGTGACAGCTATGCCGGCTTAGAGATTTTAAAAAAAAATATTAATACTAGTAAAATGTTAAAAAATTATTTTAAAAAAAAATACTATCAGCCCAATTTATGTATAGAGTTGACTAAAAAAATATTATCTTTTGCGAATACATCAATAGATATTTCTGATGGTTTAATTACAGACTTGGAAAAACTTATTAATAAACAAAAACTATCATATAGATTATCACTTAACAGCATTCCAATATCCGCAAATCTTACAAAATTACTTTTTACAAAAAAATTAAATAAAGTCTCATTTATCTCTCAAGGTGATGATTATCAAATTTTATTTACAGCTGATCCTTCAAAATCTAGAATCATCTCCAAAACAGCTAAATCTTTGAGTATAAAAATTTCTAAAATTGGAAAAATTTGCAATCGATCACAAAAATCCGAAATTATTGATCAAAAACAGAAGAAAATTGCCCTTAAATATAAAGGCTTTTATCATAACTTTTAGAAGTTAATTATTGCCTTTTATTGCTTTTTTTGTATTGTCCGTTTTTTAAAACTATCAACCAACAACTTATTAAGGTCAAAATGAACTCATCTGTCGAAACTATTCTTTTATACACTATTGCTGCAGGATTATTATCAATTGTTTACGGTTATTTTACTGGAAAAAATATTTTAGATTCAAATAAAGGTAATTCAAAAATGCAAGAAATTGCATCTGCGATCCAAATTGGTGCTAAAGCTTATTTAGCAAGACAGTATAAAACTATTTCAATTGTTGGTGTTGTGGTTTTAGTTGTTATTGGTTTTGTATTTAGTCCTTTAGTTGCTATAGGCTATTTAATTGGTGCAGCTTTATCTGGAATTGCTGGTTATGTTGGTATGCTTGTTTCAGTGGAAGCTAACGTTAGAACAGCGGAAGCTTCAAAAAAAGGTTTAGCAAGTGGACTTTCGGTAGCATTTAAATCTGGTGCAGTAACAGGAATGCTTGTTGCGGGATTAGCTTTATTAGCTATTGCTGTTTATTATTATTTTTTATTAAAATTTGGAGTGGCTGAGAGAGAAATAGTTAACGCATTAGTAGCGCTTGGTTTTGGTGCTTCATTAATTTCTATTTTTGCAAGATTAGGTGGAGGTATTTTTACAAAAGGTGCTGATGTTGGAGCTGATTTAGTTGGGAAAGTTGAAGCTGGAATACCAGAAGACGACCCAAGAAACCCAGCAGTAATTGCAGATAATGTTGGTGATAATGTGGGTGACTGTGCAGGTATGGCTGCAGACTTATTTGAAACATACGCTGTAACAATTGTTGCAACTATGGTTTTATCTTCAATATTTTTTGTTGGTGATTTAAATATGATGATTTACCCTTTAACAATTGGGGCCGCATGTATTTTAACATCAATCCTAGGAACCTTCTTTGTTAAACTTGGCAGAAGCAAGAATGTAATGAATGCTTTATACAAAGGTTTTGTTGTATCCGCGGTATCTTCTCTTGCAATTTTGTACCCAGTTACTGATTACGTGATTGGTTTTACAAGTGATTATACAGTTAATGGAAAAACTTTTAATGGTATGAATTTATATGTATGTGGAATAATTGGATTAATTATTACAGGTTTATTAATTTGGATTACTGAATTCTATACAGGAACAGATTATCGACCAGTAAGAAGTATCGCAAAATCATCAACTACTGGACATGGAACAAATGTTATTCAAGGACTAGCTGTTTCTATGGAGGCTACCGCTGTACCAGCTTTGATTATTGTTGCTGGTATTTTAACAACTAATTCTATAGCTGGACTTTATGGTATAGCAATTGCAGTCACTACCATGTTAGCACTAGCAGGCATGGTTGTTGCTCTCGATGCTTATGGACCAGTTACAGATAATGCTGGTGGTATTGCAGAGATGTCTAAATTACCTAATAGTGTAAGAAAAACAACTGATGCCCTTGATGCTGTTGGAAACACAACTAAAGCAGTTACAAAAGGTTATGCTATAGGATCAGCAGGCTTAGGAGCATTAGTTTTATTTGCAGCTTATGTTGAGGATATTAAACATTTTTCAAAAGTTACAGGATCTAAATTAGAGGGAATAGTTGTTACTTTTGATTTATCAAACCCATATGTTGTTGTGGGATTGTTAATTGGTGGAATGTTACCATATTTATTTGGTTCAATGGGAATGCAAGCAGTTGGAAGAGCAGGTGGAGCTGTTGTAGTTGAAGTTAGAAGACAATTCAAAAAGTTTCCCGGTATAATGAAACGTAAACAAAAACCTGATTATGCAAAACTTGTTGATTTATTGACTGTTGCTGCAATTAGAGAAATGATTTTACCATCATTATTACCAGTATTATCTCCAATAGTTTTATATTTTATTATTCTTTTAATTGGTGGTCAGGTTGCAGCTTTAGCAGCTGTCGGTGCAATGTTGCTAGGTGTTATTATAACTGGATTATTTGTTGCTGTTTCAATGACAGCTGGTGGTGGAGCTTGGGATAATGCAAAAAAATATATTGAGGATGGAAACCATGGAGGAAAAGGGTCAGAAGCCCACAAAGCAGCTGTGACTGGTGATACTGTTGGCGATCCTTACAAAGATACAGCGGGTCCTGCGGTAAATCCAATGATTAAAATTACAAATATTGTAGCTTTATTATTGTTAGCGGTAATTGCTGGTTAAAATAAAAGTTATTAAAATAAAAAAACTATCTTGCAGTTCTTTTTCCTAGTGGATCATTAATCTTACGTCTTAAGCTAGTTAAAACTGAATTTATAAAAGATTGTTTTGTATTCAAAACAGCTGTTTGATTTTTACTTATTTTAAGCTTATTCATCTGATCTTTATCATAAAAATCTTTATTTACTAATAATCCTCTATTGTCAAATTCAAGAACTAAAACGTTATTAGTTAACAATTTTTTTCTTCCTAGGGTTCTTAATTGACTTACAGTAGTTTTTCTTTCTATATAAACCCAAACGTCAGTATCAAAAGAATTTGTTGTGGAAGGAGGGCCTAATATAGACCTTGTATCATTCTTGTTCGTTTCACTAATTTTCAATTTACTTTGTTTTTTTTCTAAAAAATGTACACCGTGATGTTTTACAACTTTATTTATTGTACAATTAGTATTTATTAAGAGTATAAATATAAATATAATTTTTTTTGTCATGGATGTTAGATATTTAAATCTGTACAACTTATTTGTCAAATTAACTACAAATAAAAACTTGTACCAGTCTCTTAGTAAACAAGACACATTTTCAGACCGATTAACACTGTTTTTATTCCATTTTGCTTTTTTTCTTAAAGTTTTCAAGAAAAATGAAAATACAGAAATTTTACAAGAAATTTATGATTTTATTTTTAGACAAATAGAGCTCAGTATTAGAGAAATTGGTTATGGAGATCAGTCAATTAATAAAAAGATGAAAGATTATATCAATATATTTCATGGAATTGTATCAACAATTCATTTTTGGGAAAAAATGGATGTTAATAAAAGAGAAGAGGAAATTTCAAATTATCTAAAAGATTTTAATGAAAAGAAGTATTTAATTGAATATTTTGATCAATTTAGAGTTAATTTATCAAAAAAAACTTTGAATTCTTTTCTAAAAAGTGTAAGTAATCACTAATTATGGCTGTACCAAAACGCAAACAATCACCGTCTAGAACAGGAATGAGAAGGGCTCAAAACATGAAGTTCTCCTCAAAAAATATCATTGAGGATAAAAAGTCTGGAGAATATAGATTGTCTCATCATTTAGATTTAAAAACAGGAATGTATAAGGGCAGACAAGTTTTGGATCCCAAAGATTAAAACACTTAATTAAAAATATAAAATGTCAGAATTGATAAAAATTGCAGTTGATGCAATGGGTGGAGATGGATCTCCAGAGAAAATTATCAAAGGCATTATTCATAATCATAATTCAAATAAAGAAAATTTTTTTAAGATTTTTGGAAATGAAAAAGAAATTCAAAAATATTTAAATAATCAAATTGATACAAAATTCTTTGAAATCATTCCTACTGATAATATAGTGAAAAGTACTGACTCACCACTAGAAGGAGCTAAAAGGGGAAAAAATACAAGTATGTGGTTGTCTATAGAAAGTGTGAAAAAAAAAGAAGCAGACATAGTTGTTTCAGCAGGAAACACTGGAGCATTATTGGTAATTGCAAAATTAAATTTAAAAATGATTGAAAATATTGATAAACCCGCTCTATCCGCCTTATGGCCAAATAAAAATGGAATGAGTGTAGTGCTTGACCTTGGAGCGAATATAGAGTGCAGTTCAAAAAATTTATCAGATTTTTCAATAATGGGAGCATCTCTTTATAAATCTCTTTATCCATCAGAAACACCAAATGTCGCTTTATTAAATATTGGTTCTGAAGAGTTAAAAGGAAATGAAGTTATTAAGGAAACATTTCAATTAATGAACGAAAATAAGAAAAAAAATTTTAATTTCTCTGGATATATAGAAGGCAATGAGCTGATGAATGGAAAAGTTAATGTTATAGTGTCAGATGGTTTTACAGGAAACGTTGCTCTAAAAACCGCCGAAGGTACTGCAAATTTTATTACTAGTGAACTTAAAAAAGCTTTATCGGGATCATTAATTGCTAAAATATCTTCCATATTAAATTTTTCAAATTTAAAAAAGTTTAAAAAAAGATTGGACCCAAGGTTATATAATGGTGCAATTTTTATTGGATTAGACACACCTGTTGTAAAAAGCCATGGAGGCACAGATTATATTGGTTTTTCAAATTCAATAGATGTTTGTAATAGAATAGTTAAGGGTGATCTGATAAATAAGATCAAAAACAACCTCTAGTTCATGAGAATAAATTTAACTAAAAAAGATCTAGTTAATGAAGTTTATATGCAGATTGGTTTTTCAAAACAAATTTCAGAAATTTTAATTGAAGAATTTTTTTCTTTAATAACCGAAAACTTAATTAAAGAGAAAAAGATTAAAATTTCTAAGTTTGGTACTTTTTCTTTAAGATCCAAAAAACAAAGAATTGGCAGAAATCCCAAAACGAAAGAAAAAAAAACTATATCAAAAAGAGATGTTGTTTTATTTAAACCCTCTAAAGAATTCAAAGAACTTGTTAATTTATTAAAAAATGAATAAATCAAATAGTGCTTATAAAACTATTGGTGAGGTTGTAAAAATATTAGGTTTAAAGTCAAAAAAAGGGAAATCAAATCCAACACATACAATTAGGTTCTGGGAAAAAGAATTTAAACAAATTAAACCTATAATATTAAATGGCAAAAGAAGATATTATGATGAAAAAAACATTAAATTAATAAAAAAAGTACACTTTCTACTTAAAGATCAAGGTATGACTATAAATGGAGTAAAAAAGATTTTAAGTAACAAAGAGCCTTTAAAACTTGACGAAATGTCAAATCATTCTATAAAAGCCTCTGATTTAAAAAATAAATTAATTAAGATTTCAAATATTATAAAAAGTTTAAAAAACAAAAAGTAAGATGGCAAAAAAAACACACGTAAAAGTTAGACTTGTTCCTGAGGCAAAACCTGACAGTGCCTTTTTTTATTATGTAAAAAAACCTGCTGGTGGTGAAAAAGCAAAAGTTAAGCTTAAAGCGAAAAAATACAATCCATCAACAAGAAAGCACGAAGTTTTCGTTGAAAAAAAACTCCCACCACATAGCAAGTAATTATTTTTTTTTAAAATTTCTTTTCTCAAAGTCAATATAGGCCCAAATCATATTCTTCCATATTCGATTTGTAACTTTGGTATCAATATTTAATTTTTTTGATTTTTTTCTAACTTTATTGAGAATAAAATTAATTCTTTTTTTATCTACTATCTCTGACTTAAATTCTTTTAGTTTAAGAACTTCTTTTACGAGCATTGAGCGACTTTTTATCAAAGAAAGAAGTTTATTATCTAATTTATCGAGCTTTATTCTTATAAAATCTAATTTTTTTTTATTTTTAGGCGACATTTAATATATTGGATTAATTAATAATTATTATATTTATCTATACATGTACAGTCCGAATAGTAACTTAAATTGTCAATTAAAAATTTGGTTACTTATATTATTATCATTGATTATTCTCATTATTTTGGTTGGTGGCTTAACAAGATTAACAGACTCGGGATTATCAATTACCACATGGGATTTATTTGCAGGTTTTTTGCCTCCATTGACAAATGATAAATGGGTAGATTACTTCAACCTTTATAAGAAAATTCCTGAATTTAGCGAGCAAAATTTCAACATGAGTTTAGAAGAGTTTAAAGTAATTTTTTGGTGGGAATGGGCCCATCGTCAATTAGGAAGGTTAGTCGGTTTAACTTTATTAATACCATTAATTTATTTCACAATTAAACATGGGATGTGGATTATTAAAAGATACGGAATAATTTTTTTATTAGTTTGTTTGCAAGGTTTTTTTGGTTGGTACATGGTTTCAAGTGGATTAGTGAATAGGATTGATGTAAGTCATTATAGATTATCCATACATTTAGTCACAGCTTTTCTAATCTTATCAATTACTTTTTGGAAATTTCTTAAATTAACTGAAGTAAAAATTCATAAAATTTCAATTAATTTATTTATTGTAAAATTTTTTCTTTTTTTATTATTTATACAACTAATTATTGGTGCATTTGTGTCAGGCATGGATGCTGGAACTTCCTATAACACTTGGCCATTAATGGGTTCCTCTTATTTTCCAGATGATAGTAATTTAAATGAATTTTTAAACATTTCTTTTTTTGACAATCCTTCAATAGTTCAATTTATACATAGAAATATAGCTTATTTAATTATCTTAAATTATATTTATTTATTAGTTTTGGTTATTAAAAATTCAAATAAGATATTTCAAAAACCAATTTTGATAATTGGTGTAAGTTTATTTTTACAAGTTGTTTTAGGAATTTTAACATTATTATCTGGAGTAAAAATTATTTATGCATCTTTACACCAGATAAATACTATTTTGATTATATTATCGACTATGTATTTTATCTACATATCTAAATATGAAAAAAAGTTTAATTAATCTCTATTTGCTGACATATAAAACCCAAACTAACTAACGGCCTTTAATTTACTTTTTGTAGATTTGTCTAAGGCTTGATCTAAGTCATCAATAATATCATCAATATGCTCTAAACCAATGCACAATCTAACATATCCAGGTGTAACACCAGCAGCGCTTAATTCATCTTCTGTCAGCTGACTATGAGTAGTTGTTGCAGGGTGAATTGCTAGACTTCTAGCATCACCAATATTTGCTACATGATAGAACATTTTTAAAGACTCAATAAATCTTTTTCCTGCTTCAATACCACCAGCTAGCTCAATACCAACTAATGCGCCATATCCACCTTTAAGATACTTTTTAGCTCGAATATTTATCTTATCATTATGTTCGGTAGCATAAATAACTTTTGCTACTGCTTTATGTTTTTTTAAATAATCAACTACTTTAGAAGCATTTTCACAGTGTTGTTTCATTCTTAAAGCCACAGTTTCCAAACCTTGTATAACACCAAATGCATTATCAGGAGATAACGCAGATCCAAGATCTCTCAATAAAGTTACTCTAGCCCTTACAGCAAAGGAAACATTTGCTCCAGTTAGTTCTGGCACTGCTTTACCCCAAATTACACCGCCATAACTAGCATCTGGTTCATTAAAAAGAGGTTGTCTTTTTGGATCGGCAGTCCAATCAAAATTTCCCCCATCAACTAAAGCTCCACCAACCACCGTTCCATGTCCCGCAATATATTTAGTTAGCGAATATACTACAACAGCAGCACCATGATCTAATGGTTTACAAATCACTGGTGAAGCAGTATTATCAACTATTAATGGTATATTGAATTTTTTTCCAATATCCGAAACTTCTTTAATTGGAAATACTCTTAAATAAGGATTTGGTAATGTTTCTCCATAAAAAGCTCTTGTTTTATCATCAATAGCTTTTTCAAAGTTTTTTGGATCAGATGGATCAGCATATCTAACTTCAATTCCAAGTTTGCTTAAAGTATGTGTAAATAAAGATACTGTACCACCATATAAATCAGTTGAACTAACAATATTATCTCCAGATTGAGCTACGTTCAAAATTGCAAAAGTTGAAGCTGTTTGGCCAGAAGCAACTGTAAGTGCAGCTAAACCACCATCAAGTGCTGCAAGTCTTTTTTCAAGTACATCATTTGTTGGGTTCATGATTCTTGTGTAAATGTTGCCAAATTCTTTTAAAGCAAATAGATTGGCCGCATGTTCAGTACTATTGAATTGATATGAAGTAGTTCTGTAGATTGGAACAGCTACAGCATTAGTAGCTGGATCACTCCTATAATCACCACCATGAATTGCGATAGTTTCTGGGTTATTTCTTTTTGTGCTCATTATTTCTCCTTTTTTAGTGCTTTAACTTAGTGTAAGGCGCACAATATAGTTCAAATGCCTACCGATAATGATGAGTAATATTCCTGTTTAGCAGTTGTATGCCCGCAATAGGATCAAATCGGCAGAGTACTTTTATCATATAAGTCTTATATTACAAGTTAAATATCAAATTGACTTTATAGGTAATAATAGTATTAATCCTCGCACAATGACTAAATTCTTAAAAAAAGACCAAATAAACACTTCTTGGTATGAAATCGATGCCAAGAATGCTGTTGTTGGAAGATTAGCAACTGTTGTATCAAAGATTATTAGAGGAAAAAACAAAACAACTTACACTCCTCACATGGATCATGGTGATTTTGTTGTAGTTAAGAACATTGAGCAAGCAAAGTTTACAGGAAAAAAATTTCAGAATAAAAAGTATTATAGACATACAGGGCACCCAGGTGGAATTAAAGAAACAACACCTGAAAAACTTCATGAAAAAAAACCAGGTGAAACTTTAAAATTAGCTGTTAAAAGAATGCTTCCAGGCGGTGTATTAGGCAGAAAACAATTAACTAAATTAAAAATTTATTCTGGAAATAGTCATCCACACACAGCACAGAATCCAAAAACTATTGAGCTTGGAAAATTAAATAGTAAAAATTTAGTACAAAATTAATATGGAAAATACTCAATCTATAGAAAAAAAACCAAAAATTAAGTTAGACTTTAAAGATAGCAAATATGCTACTGGAAGAAGAAAAACTTCTATCGCAAAAGTTTGGTTAAAAAAAGGTACTGGTAAAATTTATGTTAACGGCAAACTATTTAATGAATATTTTTCAAGTGAATTTCATCATCTTCAAATAACACGTCCTTTTGATATTATAAATCAATCTACAGATTATGACGTCAGATGTAGTGTTAGTGGTGGTGGACCTACAGGTCAAGCTGGTGCTATGGTTCATGGAATCTCTAAAGCTCTTGTAATGTTTGATGAAAGCCTAAAATCTACCTTAAAAACAGAAAAACTCACTACCAGAGACTCTAGAGCTGTCGAGAGAAAAAAACCTGGTAGAAGAAAAGCCAGAAGAAGTTTCCAATTCTCTAAAAGATAATTTTTTTTTTATTTTTAACTGTTATATTATCTTATGCGTAAGCTAAATATTTTAATTGCTGGTTCCACAGGATACATTGGTGTTCAATTAATAAGATTATTAATTAAGCATAAAAATGTAAATATAAAATATCTTTGCGGTAATACTTCAGTAGGAAAGAAAATTTCTTCTTATGATAAATCTCTAACTACAAAAAACTTACCAAATATAGTTAAATTTAATAAAAAATATTTAAAAAATATAGATGTTATTTTTACAGCTCTACCAAATGGAGAAGCACAACTCATCTCAAAGGATTTATTAAAAAAAAATACTTTAATTGACTTGGCTGCTGATTTTAGATTAAAAAAAAGTTCCGAATATTTTAAGTGGTACAAACAAAAACATAAAGCAGTAAAGAATATTAAAAAAAGTATATATTCATTACCCGAAATCTCAGGAAAGAAAGTAAAAAAATTTAACATCATTGGTTGCCCTGGATGTTATCCAACTTCGGTACTTTTACCATTAGTTCCTTTGATACAACAAAAAGTAATTGTTAAAAATAATATAATTATCGACTCAAAATCAGGTTATTCTGGTGCAGGAAGAGGAGTCCATAAAAAATATAAATATCAAAATCTTAATGAGGCTCTGAGCGTATATGGAGTGGGGTTCCACAGACATAATTCAGAAATTGAACAAGAATTATTAAATCATACTAGCTCAAAAGTTTATTTTACTTTTACCCCGCATTTGACACCTATGTTTAGAGGTATATTAAGCACTATTTATGTTGAATTGGAGAAAGGTTTTTCCATTAGTAAAGTTCAAAATGTTATAAAAAAATTTCATAAAAAAAATAAATTTATTAAAGTTTTAAATATCAACAGTTTGATAAGCACAAATGATGTCATTCACACTAATTATTGTCATATTTCAGTTTGTAAAACTAAATATAAAAATAAAGTTATTATATTGTCTGCAATTGACAACTTAATAAAGGGTGGGGCTGGTCAAGCAATTCAAAATATGAATTTAAAGTTTGGATTTAACGAACAAGAAGGCTTAAAATGAAAAAACTCCTTTTTTTAATTGCATTCATGTTATCAGCATGTTCAGCAGAAAATCACAAAGTTAATACAAAATTTTATGATAATATGAGTTTTGAAGAATTTAAAATAAAACTGGAAGAATATGCAAACAACAATCCTTTCCCAAATATAGATGATTAAAATGAATAAAATTATTAATATTGCAATCGTAGGTCTTGGCCAAGTAGGTATCTATCTTTATAATGAATTAAAAATCAAACAAAAAGATATTGAAAAAAAAACAGGAAAAAAAATAAACATTGTAGCAATATCAGCAAAAAATAAAGATAAAAAAAGAAGATTTAAAATTGATAAAAAGATATTTTATAAAAATCCTTTAAATTTTTTAAAAAAAAAAAAAATCGATATATTATTTGAATGTATTGGATTGTCTGATGGCGTATCTAAAAAAGTTGTAGAGACTGCTTTAAGAAAAAAAATTAATGTTATTACACCTAACAAAGCTCTTATGGCTAAACATGGCGATTATTTATCAAATTTAGCTGAAATGAATAACGTAAATCTAGAATTTGAGGCATCTGTAGCAGGAGGAATTCCTATTCTAAGAACTATCAAAGAGGGTTTAGCAACAAATAAGATAAATAAAATTTATGGGATTTTAAATGGAACTACAAATTATATTTTAACAGAAATGGAAAAATCAGGAGAAACTTTTGATAAAGTTTTAAAAAAAGCTCAACTACTTGGGTACGCCGAACCTGGCAATCCTAAATTTGATTTAAATGGTTTTGATGCTTTTGCAAAAGTAAGAATACTATCCGCGTTAGCATTCAATAATTTGATTTCTAAGAGCAAATGTATAATGGAGGGTATAGAAAATATTGACATCAAAGACATTAAAATTGCCAGTCAATTAAATTTAAGAATAAAATTATTAGGTATATCTGAAATTATTAATGGTAAATTATTTGAAACAGTTCATCCTTGTCTTGTAAGTAAAAACACTTACATTGGAAATGTTAATGGAGTAATGAATGCTGTTATTACCAATGGTAAGCCTGTTGGTGAAAGTATTTTACAAGGTGAGGGCGCAGGTCCAGGACCAACTTCCTCTTCTTTATTGTCAGATTTATTGTCTATTCTACAGGGAAATGTTAAAAATCCTTTTGGGATACCTTCTAAACAAAGAAAAAAAATAATGACCCTTAATAATGATCATTACACTAATTCTTTATATCTTAGGTTTGAAGTTAAAGATAAGCCTGGTGTTTTATCATCTATAACTAATCGATTAGCGAAATTTAAGATTTCAGTGAAAAGAATTATTCAAACACCAGATAAAAAAAATAATAAAGCTACTATTGTTATTATTACACATAAAACTACTGAAATTAATTCAAGAAATTGCTTATCAATTTTTAAAAAAAATAAAAATATCCTTAAATTTCCAACACTCATCAGACTTTATAATTAATGGAAATTTATATAAAACTTTTTGAGGTCTTGTTTCCAGTTTTTTTTGTTGTTGGTATTGGTTATTATTTAGGTCGAAAAAACCCAAAAATTGACACTTCTTTTATTACTAATTTTGCGGCTAATATTGGAACACCTGCTATGATTATTTATTCTTTAAATCCTCTCAATATATCGTTTGAAATTTTTAAAAACTATTTTTGGTATTATTTTATTGCTATTATTTCTTTTAGCATAGTTGGAATTATCATCTTATATTTACAAAAGACAAAAGATATTATTAGAGAGTTGCCACCTTTAGCTATGCCTAATACCGGTAATATGGGTTTACCAATATGCTTGTTTGCATATGGCTCACAAGGGTTGGGAGTCTCTGCTGCTATATCTGCACTTATTATTTTAAGTCACTTTACATATGGAGTTTTTTTAGCAGCAAGGAAATTTAGTTTTGACGTTATTATTAAAAGCCCACCTTTTTACGCTATCATTATAGCTGTTTTTTTTCTTTATTATGATTATCCACTTCCAGGATTTGTTGAAAATACAACATTTTTATTAATGTATGCAACTATATTTCTAATCTTAATGTCGTTGGGTATTGCTCTTACTAGATTAAAAGTTTTTTCTATAAATAAAGCTATATTCTCCTCTATAGGTCGAGTTATTTTAGGTCCAATTATTGGATATTTACTAATATTATATTTTGAATTAGAAGGTTTTGCTGCAGGCGTACTACTCATTCAATGCTCAATGCCAAGTGCTGTCCTAAATTACCTTGTTGCTTCTATTTATTCACCAAAAAAAATAGTTGATAGCGTTGCAAGCACCATAGTTGTTTCAACACTAATGTCCTTTATTACAATCCCAATTGTTGTATTCTTTGCTTTAAAATACTTCAATTAAAATATATCGTGGCTTAATGAAGGCTATAACTTTTAATCTACTAGCGTGGGTAATGCTTCCAATCATGGATGGATTTGCAAAATACTTAAGTGCAGATCTACCAGTATTACAAATTACATGGGCTAGATATTTTTTTACTGTTGCTTTTACTTTTCCAATAATGTTTTTCTTTTATAGAAACCAACTTAAATGGTCTGACAAACCTAAACTTCAGTTTATAAGAGGTTTAATTTTATTAACTGCTAATATTTGTTTTTTTTATTCAATCTCTGTTATTTCATTAGCTAAAGCTTTAACTTTAGCATTTGTTGCACCATTAATTGTAACTGCTTTTTCTCCTATTTTCTTAGGTGAAAAGGTGGGTATTAGACGATGGTCAGCTGTTACAATCGGTTTTATTGGATCCTTAGTAGTTATAAGACCTGGTTTTGTAGAAATTAATCTAGCTAGTTTAGCAGCTCTGGGTACAGGAATAATGTATGGATTTTATTTAATTATAACACGTAAATTAAGCACCTCAGATAATCCTTTATTAACTTTGTTATTAACTGGTGTAGTAGGGGCCGTAATAATTTCATGTGTAATGCCATTTGTTTGGGTTAAACCAACTTTAAATCAGTGGTCTATGATGGCAGCCATAGGAGTATTTGCCTGTATTGGTCATCTATTTCTAATATTATCTCTTAAATATGCTGATGCCTCTAAATTAGCACCATTTAGCTATTT
>Ga0209425_10001084_pt1 | contig 32080 bp, 29 predicted proteins | sample COG_05_FD_184749 | JGI IMG/M metagenome (GOLD analysis project Ga0209425, IMG submission 184749) | Pelagic Microbial community sample from North Sea - COGITO 998_met_05 (SPAdes) (version 2) | ecosystem: Environmental > Aquatic > Marine > Neritic zone/Coastal water | place: Helgoland, sampling...
CACAACTACGCAAGATGCTAATCCTTCGGATCTTTTTGGGACTGGAATATTTGATCCAGAGACAAAAGCACTAGATTTTGATAATTGGTTGAATACAGATTCTTATGAAAACCAACTTCCATTGGAACAAATTAAGCCAAATTCCAAAGAACCTGATAAAGAGGCTATGGAATATTATAAGGAACACAGCCATACTCCTGAATCACCAGAACATCATCATGACCCTAACATTAATTCTTTTGTCATCATAAAAGACAAACCGATCAGTCTTAAAGTGTTGAGTATGTTTTTAGAAGGTCTGACAAAAGAGGCTGGGCCAGATTTACTAAGAGTGAAAGGGATCATAAACGTATTCGAACGTCCCGATCAGCCAGCCGTAATTCAAGGGGCTCAGCAAATTTTTCATTCTATTGATTGGATGGAAAAATGGCCAAGTGAAGATAAAAGAACTAGAATTGTTTTTATTACTCGTAATATTAACCAAGAATATATTGAAGAAACATTAAGTCTGATAGAACGTGTAGCCGATAGAACGATTGAAGCCGCGGTTAGAGCTCCGCAAAAAAGTGCGTAATGTCAAAAAAGTTTAACGACACCTATGCTAAAATAAAAGATACAAATCGACAAAATAAATAATTAAGAATTAAAGGGGTAATATGCTTTTTACAATTTTTTGCATCGATAAAATAGGTATGGAAGATAAAAGATCTGCGGCAATGCCAGCGCATGTTGAGTACTTAAATAGCCTGACTAGTATCAAAAATATAATGTCTGGTCCTTTAATGGACGATAACATGAAAAATATTATCGGTAGTTTGTATATACTTGAGGCTAAGGATAGGGCCGCAATCGAAGATTTTACATCGAAAGACCCATTGGTGGCAGCGGATATTTGGGAAAGTATCGAAATTCGTGCCTTTAACAAACGCGTTGATAATAGATAACCATAGTTTTTAACATAAACGAGGAGAAGAAGAATGGATTTAGGACTAAAAGGTAAGAATGCAGCAATATCAGGCTCTAGTCAGGGTATTGGATATGCTATCGCAAAGTCACTTGCTGAGGAAGGGTGTAACGTCGCTTTATCAGCACGCAATCAAGAGCGACTTGACCAAGCGGTGGCAGACTTTGAGGCAAAAGGTGTTAAAGCAGTTGGCGTGCTTTGTGACCTTTCAAGCGAAGAGGGTTGCGCAAAATTTATCGAAGAGAGCGCATCTGCACTTGGTGGACTTGATATATTAGTCAATAATGTGGGAGGCATGATCCCGGGTTCAATTGACAGTGTTACGCCAGAAATATGGGATACTATTTTAAATACAAATCTTATGTCTTTCGTTCATACAACAAAACATGCTGTTCCTCATATTAAAAAATCAAGTGCGGGTAGAATATTAAATGTTTCTGGTGTAACTGGTAAGCAGTTATTTCCTGGTGCTTTAACTACAACCATTCCAAATACAGCAATACACGGATTTGCAAAAATAATGGCCGCTGAACTCGGTCCAGATAATATTACTGTGAATACTATTTGCCCCGGTTTTACAAAAACAGAGTCATGGGGGCCCCGAGCAGATGGTATTGCCAAGGCTAAAGGGATTGAGGCTGATCAGGTTAGGGGTGGTATCTCTGCACAAACTCTTCTTGGGCGTTGGGCTGAGACACAAGAGATTGGTGATGCTGCTGCATGGATGGTTTCTGAAAAAAATAGCTACCAAACGGGAACCGTTGTTGAAGTCTGTGGTGGGTTTAATAAATATATTTAAAGTGATTACCAAAGTAGGGCAGACTATAAAAATCTGCCCTTATTGGTTAATCCTGCCTAACCCCGTGAGTTTAACTCAGGGGAAATTTCAGAATACCGAAATCCATGGCAATAGGCTTTTTCATAAGGTATTCGGGATTCCACATTTTTTAAACCATTCTGTCATTTTGGCTAGATCACGGGTTCATACGCAATCGTAGCCTAAATCGTCCATACGATCTATTAATGGCCCTACACATATATCTGCTAAAGAATAAAATTAACTCAAAATCGATGAACCTCCGCCGTCACTAATGACCATATTAATTCGCTCGACCGTTAGCCGAATATCATTTAAAGCATTCTCGATTTTGACATCCGTTCTCTTTCTTTTGCACCATTAGGTGTTAGTTTATCTTCCCCGAATACCTCGTCTATATACTCTATAATTACTGAGGAATCTGAGATTGGATAACCATCATGTATCAGAGTAGGAACAACTTCGTTGGGGTTTAGTTTAAGACATTCTGGCGTTAAGTGATCTGTCGCTCCAGGGCTTAATTATAGTCAAGCCAATTCAATCCTTTTTCACACAGCGTAATTCTAACTTTCAATCTACAGGTTGACGCTGGAAACTTGTATAATGGCATCGTCATTATCGTTTTCCTATTACTATATTAAAACTATTATTTTCTCACCACCAAGAAAATACCTGAACAAACAAAAATAGCTCCAATAATGTGATAGAGAAATAACTCCTCGCCAAGAAAAATCATGGCCAATGCAGCACCATAAACTGGCATTAGATTGATAAAAACTGATGCTCTTTGCGGCCCAATAATTCTATTGCCATTGTTCCAAAGGGCAATTGCAGCGATCGATATTGTAATCGCAAGAATAAAAGCCCAAAATCCAGTCATAAAATTAAATGGCACAGCCTTGAAAAGAAGTGTCTCTCCAATATAAAAAGGTAAAACTGGAAACGTGCCAAAAAACAAGATGACAAATAGTGTCGCGAACGTTCCTAGTTCTCGGGGTAATTTACGAAGATTGATGGCATACATAGAGTAAGAAGTAATTGCCATCACGACAATTAGGTCACCCATATTAAAATCTAATTTCACTAACGCATTAAAATCAGCCTTAAAAATCATAAAAAGTACGCCAACAGAAGCTGATAATATTCCAAAATATTGTATCCCCCTAAGACGCTCTTTTAAGACAATCCAAGTTAGTAATGTAGTAAGCGCTGGTTGTGCAGTATTTACAAGAGACGCATTTATGGCAGTGGTAAAATACAATGATGTAAAAAGAAGTGTGCCCCCACCAACCATAAAAGTCCCTTGCAATAAATATAAACGCCAGTATTTCTGTATAGTATCTTTGTTAGCCCAAACTTCTTTCCATACAAAAGGTAACAAAATAACTGCAGCTAGTAACCACCTCCAGAAAGTCAATCCTATCAGCGGGATATTATCTCCGACTCCTCTCGCAATCACTACCCCAATCGCCCATAATAAAACTGTTATTCCAATCATTAAATAGGCTAATTTAGGGCTTGTTATGGCTCCGAGATTGAATCTCACCCGAAAGTTCATTTGCTGTTATCCAACCGATCCAGATCTTTTATCGCAGACTCTAATATATTTCTCACTGGATTATTTTCAGACAATGATCTAAGCGCCGTGTCATGTGCTGATCGAAATTTTAAGAGTATTGTCTCAATACTTTGAGCTTCAGTATTCAGCAATCTGTCTCCAATTTTTTTCATTTCATCTGGTTCTAGCTCTAGATCAGGAGATATTCTCATAGCACTTGACCACATATGACAAAGCTCAATTAGAACTGTTTCGTCTATAGGTTTATTATTTCTTAGACTCATACTTTTACCTTTTAATTAAAATCAGAGTAAAACTACTCAGAAACTTAACAATAGAGAAATTAAGGTCATTATTTAATTGGAGAGATAGTCCGGGACATCTAATTGAATAACTCGGTCAACAAAGATACCCGGTGTTATAATGGCCTCAGGGTTTAATTCACCTAAAGGCACGATTTGGTCAACCTGCACGACGGTAATATTACCGGCCATCGCCATCGAGGGACCAAAATTACGAGCTGACTTATCATAGGTCAAATTACCCCAACGATCTGCTTTCTTTGCCTTAATAAAAGAAAAATCCGCCTGTAATGGAAACTCTAAAACATAATCTTTGCCAGCTATTTGACGTGACTCTTTTCCCTCTCCTAACTTCGTTCCAAACGAAGTAGGCGTATAAAAACCCCCAATACCCGCTCCTTGAGCGCGGATTCTCTCGCTTAAAGTTCCTTGGGGAACAATTTCTAACTCTATTTCCCCAGTTTGATAAAGATCCTTTACAACTGCCTTCTTTGCTGCGGTCGGAAATGAGCAAATTACCTTATTTACGCGTTTCATGGCTATCAACTTTGCTAATCCATGATATGCTTCACCCGCATTATTTGAGATAGCCGTTAAATTTTTCGCTCCTTGCTCAATAATAGCCTCCATTAAAAGACTAGGTGCACCTGCTTCACCAAAACCACTAACCATAATGGTTGCCCCATCCTCAATTCCAGCGACAGCCTCATTCAATGTAGAAACAATTTTATTTATCACAGAACTCTAACCATATTTTTACTCAATTAAGACAAAGAATATAATAACTCATAATTATTTAAATAACCTTCAGAATGATTTTACCCATATGTTGGCTACTCTCCATTAATTCATGAGCTTTCGATGCATTTTCCAGATCAAAAACTCTAAAAATATGTGGCTTCACAATGCCTTTATTCATTAAGTCTGTAAAATCTTTACTGAACCTGGACGTTATAAGAGCTTTTTCATTGTTTGTTTGAGGCCTCAAAGTTGATCCGGATATTGTAATTCTGTCGCGTAGAACACGACCGAAATTAATTTCCGCTTTTGAACCTCCCAAAAATGCAATAAGCGCAATCCGTCCATCTCGGGCCATAATATTTATTTCTTTTTGGACATAATCGCCAGTAACCATATCTAAAACAACATCAATACCGTTTCCATCAGTGAAATCAAAAGCTACTTTAGGCCATTCTTCGGTTTTATAATTAATAACCTTATCTGCTCCCTGATCGAGACAAAACTGACATTTCTCATCTGAACCCGCCGTCGCAATTACCACAGCTCCCTTCGCTTTAGCCAATTGAATAGCCGCAACACCAATTCCACTACTACCGCCATGTACTAGAAAATATTCTCCTTTTAAAAGTTTAGACCGCATAAAAATATTATAATAAACAGTATAAAAGTTCTCAGGAACTGCAGCAGCCATCTCTGGTGTAAAATTTTTGGGCCATGGAAGACAATGTGAAAAATTAACTGATGAATATTCAGCATATCCTCCACCGTGTGTAAGGCCCATTACCTCGTCCCCAATATTCCAACTAACAGCTTTCCCGCCAATAGCGACAACTGTACCAGCAACTTCCAAACCAGGTAGCGGGTTCGCATCAGCTGGCACTGGGTAGTGACCCGTTCGTTGAGCTATATCAGGTCTATTTACACCGACTGCGCTATTTTTTATCAATATGTCGTCGGCTTTTAAAGTAGGAAGAGGCACCTCAGTTACCTCTAACATTTCCGGTCCTCCCGGCTCTTTTATATTAATCGCACGCATTTTAGACGGAAGATGAATTTCATTAGACATAATCTATTTTCTTTCTTTAAATATATTTTTAGTCTTATTATACATAGACATTTTTTGAATGAAAACGTTTTACAATTTGAACAGTCATATATATCTCCCTTCAGAATCTCCAGGGCTTATATGGGTATCACGATGAACAAAAGCGCAAAGCAACAGGCCAAAGCTGAACATCAATGTCATCATTGCAGATCCACCGTAAGAGATTAGCGGCAAAGGCATTCCGACTATGGGTAAAATTCCCATTACCATTGAAATATTCACAAAAATATTAAGGAAAAACGATATTGAGACCCCCATACATATTAGTCTACCAAAGTGATTTCGACATCTAACTGAAATGGCAAACGCATATATTAACATTAGTAAATACAAAAAAATCAGTGCTAATCCTCCAATAAGTCCTAACTCTTCAGCTAACATTGTAAAAATAAAATCGGTGTGCTTCTCCGGCAAGAAACTTAGGTGACTTTGTGACCCCTTAAGAAATCCTTTACCAAATATTCCACCCGATCCCAATGCAATCTTTGACTGAAGTATATGATAGCCAGCTCCTAGGGGATCTCTTCCTGGATCGAAAAATGTTAAAAGACGTGATTTTTGGTAATCCAAGAGAACAAAATTCCATATTGGATAACATGCTATTATTGAGAATACTAAACCAACAGCAAAAAACCAAAGTTTTACTCCCACCAAGAATAACATCGTCAAACCCGTCGCTACCAATAAAATAGTCGTACCTAAATCTGGTTGACGAAGTATCAAAAGAGCGGGAAAAATAATTAGAACTAAGGGCATACTTATATGAATAAAACTATTCACGTACTCTAGTCTTCTTGCATAAAAATACCGAGCGATCGCCAGAATAATTGCCACTTTCATTATTTCTGAAGGCTGTAAATTAAATATACCAAAATTAATCCATCGTTGAGCACCCATACCAATAATTCCACCAAACTCGACGACTAACAAAAGACCTATCGCTATAAAATAAATAACATATGCATATTTAAGCCAAACACGAATATCCACAATAGCGACTATTAGCATAAGGGTTAAACCAATAAAAAATCTTATAATTTGGCGCGTTGCCCAAGGATCCATCCTACCATTTGACGCAGAATATAACATGAGAAAACCAACAGAAGCCGTCAAGCAGATCAGCAAGACAAACACCCAATTTATCTGTAATAATTTCTGACCAATTGTCATATCCTAGATTCCATTTAATATTTTTGTTTCATACCCACAAAACTAACCACCGAAGTTCTAAATTACGGATAATAATTCCTTTAAAATAACAGATATTTAGGACTTAGTCGTCTTTTGAACTTTCAATAAGATATCACGCGCCAAAGGAGCAGCAACCGTAGACCCGCCGCCGCCATGTTCTACGACTACTGAAACTACATAACGAGGGTTACTGAGAGGAGCATAACCAACAAACAGAGCATGATCTCTCTCATGCCACTCCAAGTCTTTATTTTTTTTAACTCCTATTTCACGCTCTTCAGCAGAAATTCGCCTTACTTGAACCGTTCCTGTCTTTCCACCAAATCTATATTTTGGATCGATGATTCTAGCTCGGAAAGCCGTGCCCTGTGGCGAATTGGTAACAAATGACATGGATTTCTTAACCAAGTCAAGATTTGTGATATTTATTCCGATATTCTTAAAATTTCCTAATTTAGAATTATTGGACGAATCTAAATCAGACTTATTTAACGAAATACCTTTTGTTAAGCGTGGAGTAACAGCTTTTCCTCCATTAACTATGCGGGATGTCATAACAGCTAATTGCAGAGGCGTAGCCAGAATTAATCCCTGTCCTATACCCGCTAATAAAGTCTCTCCTTGTTGCCAGGATGAATTTTTATTCTTCTTTTTCCATTCACGCGTGGGCATTAGACCTTTTGCTTCTCCTGACAACTCGATATTGAATATTTGACCCAATCCTAATCGACGAGCCATTGAAGAAATTGCATCGATTCCTAGTCTTTTGGCTACTTCATAAAAATAAACGTCGCAGGATTGTGCGATTGCAGAAATCATGTTCATTTTACCGTGTCCATTTTTCTTCCAACAGTGAAATATAGAGTCACCAAGTTCCAAACTACCAGTACAGAAATAATTACTGCGATTTGATATTATGCCTTTTTCCAATGCCGCTAAAGCCACCACCATCTTAAAAGTAGATCCTGGCGCATATTGGCCGGAAATAGCTTTATTATTTAACGGATTCCTAGAATTATTTAAGATCTTCTGCCACTCAGACTTTGTTAAACCTCTGTTGAATGCATTTGGATCAAAACTTGGTGTCGATACTAATGCTAATAAATCACCTTTATGAATATCCATCACAACACAAGAGGCCGACTCTCTTGCTAAACGTTGGCTCACGTATTTTTGTAACTCTAAGTCTATAGTTAACCATACGTCTTTTCCCTCTTCGCCTTCTCTCTTTTCAAGCTCTCGTATTTGCCTGCCAAACGCATTGACCTCTATCTGCTTTGAACCACTTTTCCCTCGAAGGGCAATGTCATAAAATTTTTCCATACCAGACTTACCCACCTTAAAACCCGGAATACTAAATAAAGGATCTGTCTTCTTTTGCTGATCAGTTACCTGTGAAACATACCCGCAAACCGCAGCCACCGCCGAGCCCGATGGATAAAAACGCTGCTCTCCTACATCTATAAAAATTCCCTCGAGTTGCTCGGTATTTACTTCTATTTTAGCAATTTTATCCCACTCTAGATTTTCTTTCAAAAGGATAGGTGTAAAACTTCGATATCGTTTAATGTCACGCTTCAACCTCAATAAATCATAGCGGCTTAAATCGATTATACGCGTTAACTTTTCAAGTATTTGTTTCAGGTCATTAACGTTTTCTGGAACCATCATTACCCTGTAATTAAGCTTGTTAATAGCCATTAAACGACCGTAACGGTCAAGTATTCGACCTCGTTTTGGAGCAATTATACGATAACTAATTCTATTTTCATCAGCCAACGTTTTAAATTTTTCTGACTCAACGACCTGCAAATAGTACATTCTACCAACAAGTCCGGATAAAAGTGCTATTTGACCCCCGAATAGAAATAAAGACCGCCGGGAGAGTGTTTTATGCCGTTCATTATCTCGAAACATCAATTAACCTTACTGTAAAAATTTCTGTTGAAGGCGTAGTAATAACGACGCGATCATCGGAAATACTCCAACCAGCACAGCATACTGAACAAGATTGGCATCAAAGTTCAAAAAAGTCTCGGCCCAGATTGAGGCTAAAACCCAGCCCAATATAATGATTGCGAGGGCTGCAACCGAGAAGCCAAACCAATAAACGTGGAATGCTTTGCCGGCGAAGAAGCGTCGCTGAGCAAGAGACATCCCATACATAGTTAAGAAGATTAGAGTATAAAAGCCTAATGGAGTGCCAATCAATAAGTCTTGCAGCAACCCAAGCAGAAAAATTGAATAAAAAGGTAGAAGATTCGACCTATAAATGGCCCAATGGTAGATTGGTATTAGTCCAAGTGCTGGACTTACGTGAATAAAATCGGGCATTCGCAACGGCAAAGCACTTAAAAAGATTGTGATTAAAGTCAGTATAAATGGCAGTGAAGATTTTGCTGAGACCGTGATCTTTTGCCAAAAGACATCATTCATTATTTACCAGTCTATTTAACACTTTTTGTTCAGTTGCAAGAGACTTAAAATTTGGCCCTTCTAAACTCAAGATACTTACATATTCGAGACGTGACAAATTATTCGATAATTTTACACGAACTTTATTAACATCGACAGAATCAATCATTCCAACCAACAATCCAGGAGGAAAAACACCACCATGACCGGATGTAACAATTCTCTCTCCAATAGAAAATTTAGAACTTTGATCAAAATGTACGAGCTGAGTTTTAGCCGAGTTCGAACCGACCATGATCGCTCTTATTCGATCTTTTTCAATTAATACTGGTATTCTTGAATTAAAGTCTGTTAACAGCGTAACACGCGACGAACCTTTTGCTACCTGAGAAATGCGACCTACTACTCCGGCATCGCCTAATACGATATTACCTTTATGAACCCCATCGACAATTCCTGCATTTAACAAAAAAGAGCTGGCTAATGGCCCTCCAGCTCCTGCAACTACGCGCGCCGATATAAATTTTCCCTTTTTTTCCTTCACGATATTCAAAAGCTTTTGTAAAGCAAGATTTTCAATCTCCAGTTTTCGAGCGACTTGTTGCCATTGCTTTAATCTTAAGTTTTCCTGAAGAAGCATATAATTTTGTTCTCTAATGCTCATTAAATCCCGCCCACTCTGGATAGTTGAGTGAATAGTATCAATGGGCTGCGAGATGACACTCATTAAAGGGACAAAAATATCGGCTAGCTCTGCAGTTATTTTTTCTATTCTCTGACTTTCTATTTTACCGAGCAGCATTATACCAAAAGCTGCTATAAATAAGCTTAAATATAAAAATCTACTAACCAAACTTTTCAAGGGTAGAGCTACACGCAATATTGAACTTCTACGAAATTCCATAATACCTCATAAATCTAACTTAACTTTTTAAATAGACACAGTTCAATACATAGTAGATAGAACTTGCCTAAGGTCTTTCATTTCCTCTAAAGCTCGCCCTGTACCAAGAGCCACACATTTTAGTGGAGAGTCTGCTATTGAGACGGGTAAACCAGTCGCATATCTAAGGACGTAATCCATATTGGTTAATAAAGCTCCACCACCAGTCAAAACAATACCCTTGTCAACGATGTCAGCTGCAAGTTCCGGAGCTGTATGTTCTAAAGCAACCTTAACAGCCTCAATAATTTGACTAATAGGCTCCCCTAGACTCTCTGCGATTTGTCTTTCACTCAAGGTAAGTTCTTTTGGAACACCATCCATTAAATCACGACCTTTAACATCCATTGTTCTCCCATCACCCTCTTCCGGCGGACAAGCTGAACCAATTTCCTCTTTTATTCTCTCAGCACTTCCTTCACCGATCAATAAGTTATGATGACGACGAATGTATGCGATGATGGCTTCATTCATCTTATCACCACCCACCCGAACCGACCTAGCATAAACAATGCCGCCTAAACTAAGAACAGCTACTTCTGTAGTGCCCCCACCAATGTCTACTACCATGGACCCGGTAGGTTCTGTCACCGGTAAACCAGCCCCTATCGCAGCAGCCATGGGCTCCTCGATCAGAAAAACCTTTCTTGCGCCAGCAGCTTCCGCAGACTCTTGTATTGCTCTTCTTTCAACGGCCGTTGAACCCGAGGGCACACATATAACGATCAAAGGCGACGCAAAGCTTCGCCTATTATGTACTTTACGAATAAAGTACTTTATCATATCTTCCGCTATCTCAAAATCTGCAATAACACCATCTCTTAGTGGCCTGATAGCCTGAATATTTCCTGGAGTACGACCAAGCATTTGCTTCGCCTCTTCTCCAACTGCAAGAACTTGCTTTTTGCCCTTAACTTCAATAATTGCAACTACTGAAGGTTCATTTAAGACAATATCTTTTCCCTTTACGTAGACCAAGGTATTAGCAGTACCAAGATCGATAGCCATATCAGCAGACAAAAATCCAAAAAGTTTTGATAGCATTTGATCTCTCAGTGTTAAAATGTTTAAAAAGAATTAAAATAAATCCTAAATTTTACGGTGACGCTTCTCTCTATTTAAACGTTTTCACAATAAAGATCAAAGGCTATACTTAAAATTCTTTTGTTCTTATATTATCTTTTGATCTATTAAGCCGATAAACTGGTTGGAAGAGTCTTCTCTCGCTTTACCAATAATTTATTTAATGCATTTATGTATGCTTTTGCTGAAGCAACCATAGTATCAGGATCCGCACCCTGTCCATTAACAGTCTTACCTTTTTCCTCTAATCGAACCGTTACTTCAGCTTGCGCATCAGTACCTTGGGTTACGGCGTGAACCTGATAGAGCTGAAGCTTTGGGGCCATATTTGTTATTTCTTTTATACCCTTAAAAATTGCATCGACTGGACCATCTCCCGACATCTGGATACTTTTACTATCTCCCTCTATGTCCAACTTGATTGATGCTTTGGGCGGTCTATGCTCCGTTCCACATAAAACCTCCAAACCCTGTAAACTTATATTATCATATTTTCGAACAATGGCATCATCTACAATTGCCACGATATCTTCATCATATATTTCTTTTTTTATATCCGCCAAATTTTTAAAACGCTTAAAGGCATCTTGAATCGCATTGTCCCCTAAATCATAACCTAATTCGATAAGTTTTTCCCTAAATGCATGACGCCCAGAATGCTTACCCATCACTAATTTACTTTCGGTCAAACCCACAGAGCTTGGAGTCATAATTTCGTAGGTTTGAGCATTTTTTAGCATACCATCCTGATGTATTCCGGACTCGTGGGCAAAGGCGTTGGCCCCAACAATAGCTTTGTTAGGCTGAACCGAAAAACCTGTAATAGTTGATACTAACTTGGATGCCTTCATTATAAGTGTAGAGTCAATATTAGTTTGATATGGTAACTGATCTTGCCTCGTCTTTAAACCCATCACTATTTCTTCCATGGCCGCGTTTCCAGCACGCTCACCTAGACCATTTATGGTACATTCAACCTGCCGAGCACCCGACTGAACTGCTGCTAAAGAATTTGCAACAGCCATTCCCAAATCATTGTGACAATGAACAGATATGATTGCTTTGTCGATATTAGGTACACGGTTCATCACCATCTTAATCAAATTTGCGTATTCCGAAGGCATTGCATAACCAACGGTATCAGGTATGTTTATTGTTGTGGCACCAGATTTAATTGCAGACTCAATGGTTTGACAGAGAAAGTCGTGGTCCGATCTTGAGCCATCTTCACAAGACCATTCTACATCATCGGTAAAGTTTCGCGCATACGTAACACTGTCAATAACAGCTTGGTGTACATCTTTTGGATCCATCTGCAACTTAAACTTCATGTGCACTGGGGAAGTTGAAATAAATGTATGTATCCTTCCTCTTTTCGCTGGCTTAACAGCTTCCGCACATCTTTCAATATCGCCTTTACTTGATCTCGATAAACCACAAATAATAGAATTTTTAGATAACTTAGATATTTCATTTACGGACTCAAAGTCTCCATCTGAAGCTATTGGGAAACCGGCCTCAATCACATCTACGCCCATATCTTCCAATACTTCGGCAATTCTAATTTTCTCAGATAAGTTCATTGAAGCGCCGGGTGATTGCTCTCCATCACGCAAGGTAGTATCAAAAATTATTATGTCTTGTTTATTTCTATTTGTAGTCATTTCACTGAACCTTTCTAAATAACGATTGCGTTTCCTAGGTAACTTTTCCCTCTGAACGCAGCGCGCTTTTCAGCTATTGCGATCAGAGGCGACTAAGTCGCTGGGCCAGTAATAAAATCATATTGAATGTAAGCATTCTAACTCGCAAAAATATATTTTTCGATTTCAAGATTTCGCATACAATGCTATTAAAATCACATGAACTTATTAGTAATGTATACAAAAACTATAAAAAGACTATTAATTAAGCTATTACGTCTTTTTTAATATCAAAGTCAATAAATAAAACCCTAAGTTCTCTGAAGTATAGAGAGAATACTGGGATAAGGAAGCTTATAATGGAACCAATTCGAATAGCTTACCAAAGTTATACCAATGAAAAACAAGCTGGTAGTTATTGGAAGCATTTAAAAAAACACATAAACGAGATTGTCGATGATGGAACCGTCGTTGATATCTTAGGAATTTCACCCCCTGACTCCCATGCCCATTCGTTATCGGAATTTAGATGCGCTCGAGAAATGATTTCGAACGCAATAACTGCAGATAAAGATGGGTATGATGGCTTTGCAATTGGTCATTTCCAAGACGCAGGATTATATGAAGCGCGAGCTTCAGTCGAAATGCCAGTCCATTCGTTAGGTGAAGCTTCAATGTTATACGCCTGCCAATTAGGCCAGAAAATTGGAATAGTAACAATTAATCCAAAGTACATCTCATGGTTTCATCACCAGATTGGCAAATATGGCTTAAGAGAAAGAATAACCGGCGTTCATGCAATGGAATTTGAACCGGGATCTATTTTGTCGGCTTTTGATAGAAAGAATGGACTTAAAGAGACCCTAAAATTATTTGAACAACAGTCACTGCCTCTAGTCGAACAAGGTGTTGATGTTATAATCCCAGGCGGGGGGATTCCAATGTTACTATTTAGTGGAGCATTCAATCATAATGTTGCCAAGGCGCCAGTGATCAATGGGATCCCCATTTTAGTAAAAATGACTGAAATGGCAATCAAGCTAAAACGTTTAACTGGCCTAACAGTGAGTAGAACGAATGACTTTGCAAAACCATCTCTTGAATTAATCGAAGAATTCTTAGCAAATCCAAAAGGCTTATAAAGTTGGATATCACGAGAAATAAATATGATGGTATCGCGGTATGTGCACCTGTTACAATTCCTTACACTAGGTATTCACTTAAGAGCTCACATTGGTTTTGCGGACAAAGTATTGCGGCCTTGATTAAGAGAGCAAAAATAAAAAAAGAGGCTATTGATGGTTTTTGTATCTCTAGTTTTACGCTTAGTCCGGATAGTGCGGTTGGGTTAATGCAACATCTAGGTACGTCACCAAGATGGCTAGATCATATACCAATGGGAGGAGCAAGTGGCGGCGTTGCGTTGCGGAGAGCAGCAAGAGCGGTGCAATCAGGGGATGCTGAGATAGTAGCCTGCGTGGGTGCTGACACAAATCATGTTGATACTTTTCGAAATACAATAGCAACATTCAGCCAATTTGCGAATGATGCTGTTTATCCCTACGGTTCAGGAGGCCCAAACTCTAGTTTTGCTTTCTTAACAGATTATTACATGAGAGAATTTGGCGCGAAACGAGAGGACTTTGGTAAGTTATGTATTGCTCAAAGAGAGAATGCCTTGCCGGTAAAGCACGCGATGATGAAAAAGCCACTGAACATGGATGACTATATTAATGCAAGAACAATCGCTGATCCTATTCGATTGTATGATTGCGTTATGCCCTGTGCAGGGGCAGAAGGGTTTTTGGTCATGAGCATTGAAAGAGCAAAATTCTTAAAATTACCTTACACACAAATACTATCGACTATTGAACGCCATAACGCCTTCCCAGATGATCCAATTCAGTATAGAGGAGGATGGGCAATTGATGTAGATGAATTTTACGAACAAGCTGGACTAGGACCAAAAGATATGGATTTAGTTCAACTTTACGATGACTATCCAGTAATCTGTTTTATGCAGATTGAGGATTTAGGATTTTGTGACAAAGGAGAGGCTTCTAAATTTATTAAAGACAAAGATTTAACCACTAAAGGCAATTTCCCCTTGAACACATCAGGTGGACAATTATCTCAAGGACAAGCTGGCGCAGGTGGTGGCTTTCTAGGTGTCGTAGAAACAATTAGGCAACTAACAGGCGAAGTGCTTGGTTATCAGGTTGATAACGTTCAAAATGGTCTAGTATCATGCTTCGGAATGATAAACTATGACCGAGGCCTATGCACTTCAGCGGCCATCTTATCAAAAGGTGACCTATGACAACACCGCTTTCTAAGCCTAAGAGAAAAGATCCTACAAAGCGAACACGAATTCCGAGTTTGCCTCCAGGGAAACGTTCACGAGAGGCTCACGGTTTAACTGCCATGGCGGCAGTTGGAAGGTTTGCTCTTCAAGTATGCAATGAGTGTCAGAAAGTTCAATATCCCCCCAGACAAATATGTAGTAATTGCTTAAACGATAAGTTGTTTTGGCGAGATGTAAATAACGGGGGCAAACTTCTGGCAGAAACAAAACTTCAACACTCAAACGATACCTATTTTCGCGACAGAATTCCGTGGAGACTCGGTATCGTGATTGCCGATGCTGGCCCTTCCATAGTGGCTCATCTGGGAGAAGATTGTATTCGCGATCAACGTGTTAGAATGTCACTTTCTATTGATCGCGCAGGTAATGCAGTGATAACAGCAAGACCAGAGAAACCAACTCAATTGGAGGAGGATGACGTGCAATTACGTGAAATGGCTTTCAATCCTAAAGATAGGCGAGTTTTGATTGTTGATGGTAAAACTGAATTAGGGCTTCGCATAGCGGAAAATATGGTTGCCGCCGGCGCTCGAGATGTATTTGTAGGATCTGCAGAACCTTGGCGCTCAAGCAGTTATCTAGATAAAATAAACGATCTAGAGCGGACCTCAATATATTCTCTTGATGTAACAGATACAGAGTCTGTCAAAGAATTAGCATCGATGATTGGAGATAAAGTCGAAATATTAGTAAATAATAGCTACCATCTTCGTATGGGTGGACTAGTTGATAAGTTCGATATTAATACAGCTCATGATGAAATGGAAATTCACTATCATGGTCTTATGAGGCTAGCAGCATTCTTCGGACCAATTATGAAATTACGAAGTGCCGACGGCCCACACGGCGCGTCGGCATGGCTTAACGTTTTATCAGCTTATGCTCTGATAAATAATCCCGATCTTGCCACGTACTCAGCTTCCCAAGCTGCTGCGTTGTCACTTTCTCAATGCTTAAGGTCAGAAATGGCTGCAGGTGGAATTCGAGTGCTAAATGCTTTTACCGGGCCAATTGAGGATGAATGGCAACAAATTGCACCACCCCCTAAGCTCATACCAGATACAGTTGCAAAACGAATAATAAAGGGGCTCCAAGATGGCAAAGAAGATATTATTATTGGAGCGGTAGCAGAGGAAATCTGTGCGCGTATAGCCGAGAATGCCAAGGAAATAGAGCGCACAATTAAGCTTTAGTATTGAACAAGTTAATGGAATAAATCAATGCATAATGAAAATAAAAAGCCAACCCAGTTATTGGAGCTAGTGACAGCAATTACGCGAGGAAATATCAAAGTAATAGATCTTACAATGACACTCGATCGAAAAGTTCCAACAATAGTTTTACCCCCGGAATTGGGACAATCCTGGCCGTTTAGAATGGAAGAAATCTCTAAATATAATGAAAAGGGGCCCGCTACGTATTGGAATAATTTCTCTTGTGGCGAACATACGGGAACCCACTTTGATGCTCCAATACATTGGATTTCAGGAAAAGACCTGCCTAATAATTCAACGGATACTATCGAACCAGAAAAGTTTATAGCCCATGCATGTGTTGTTGATTGTTGCAGGGAAGCAGAGAAAAACCCCGACTACCTCCTTACTATTGACGATGTATGCAGCTGGGAAAAAACGTACGGAAAGATCCCACCACGCTCTTGGTTATTAATGCGAACAGACTGGTCCATGAAGAAGACACCAGAAGAATATCTTAATCTTGATGATGAGGGTGCTCATACGCCCGGGCCACACGAGGAATTAATACCATGGTTGATTGATGAGCGTGACGTAATCGGATTTGGTTGCGAAGACGTTGGCACCGATGCGGGACAAGCGAGCAACTTCAAAACCCCAATGCCATGCCATCATTTGATGCATGGGAGAGGAAGATTCGGCCTTCCGGCGCTTACTAATCTCGACAAACTTCCGGCACAAGGAACAGTCATAATAACCCCTCCGCTTAAAATAAGACAAGGTTCAGGAAGTCCAGTGCGCGTCCTAGCACTCATTGAAGAGTAATAAATTACAGATGCCAGAAATAGATAACAACAACGGACGACAACTAATCCAACAAGCGTCCAATACAAGTATTGGAGGACTTTTTACTCAGGTTGTAAAACAAAATCCAAATTCAATAGCTATCATTAGTGGAACCCAAGAAGTCAGTTTTCACGAATTAAATTTAAGAGTTAATATACTTGCAAATGAGTTAATTAATAAGGGAATAAAGCTAGGAGACCGAGTTGCATTAATCTCAAAGAACTGTGCTGAATGCATAGAGCTTGAATTAGCATGTGCAAAGATTGGGGGTATATTGGTGAGTCTAAATTGGCGATTGACCCCTCCCGAAATTGAGCATTGCATCGACCTCACAAATCCAAAAATAATATTTGGGTCAGAAGATTTTGTCTTAACTCTGAACCAAAAAACAAAAGTAGAATATGTTTCTTTCGGACCCCAATATGAGAAATTATTTATTAATACAGTTCCCTCAGTTATTCCACTTATCGTCGACTCTGAAGCTGGTTTAGTAATAATTTTTACAAGTGGCACGACTGGATTACCTAAAGGGGCACTCTTGAGTCACCGGGCTTTAATTTTCAGAGCATTAATATTTGCCAGCGAGACAAATGCACCAATTAACGATACATTTGTTGCTTGGACACCCCTGTATCATATGGGGTCTAATGATTTTAGTATTGCAACACTTTTGCGTGGGGGCAAGGTAATCATTATCGATGGGTACAATCCTGACCAAATGATAGATGCAATCGAAAAATATTCTATACATTACTTTACGGTAGTGCCTGGAATGATCGAGGATTTTATATCTAAATTAAAGAAAAGAAACACTAAACCAAAACCTATTGGGTTGATAGGTGCAATGGCTGACCTAGTCCCAAAGCCTCTTTTAGAAGAAATCACCAAGTTACTGAATGCTCCCTATTTTAATACTTTCGGTTCCACAGAGACTGGCAACCCACCCGCCTCCGGTAACCTTGTACCTATTGGTAAAATACCAAACGTATTATCAAAAAAACAAAATCATTTTTGTGAAATCCGCCTTGTTAATTCTGAAGGTAAAGACGTCAAAAAAGGGGAACCAGGTGAGCTCGCTATTAGAGGTCCGAGCTTATTTTCAGGATATTGGGCTAATAGTGAGGCGAACGCAGAAGCGTTTCGAGACGGTTGGTTTCATATGGGCGATGTTTTCAAGCAAACATCTGATGGCCTCCTCGATTTTGTCGACAGGGTAAAATATATGATAAAATCAGGCGCAGAGAACATTTATCCTGCAGAAATTGAAAAACATTTATTTTCAGACCCACGAATTTTAGATGCAGCCGTGGTTCGAAAATCCGATGAAAAATGGGGTGAAGTGCCTGTAGTATTTGTAGCCAGTACGAATAAAATAAGTAGTGAACAGGTAATAAACATTTGTAAGGGAAAGATAGCAAATTATAAATTACCAAAAGAAGTTTATATGATTGATATTAACGCTTTCCCACGAAGCACATCTGGAAAAATCCAGCGACATATTTTAGAGGCACGACTAGAAGCCCTAGGTTAATAATTATTTCTGAAGGTAATAATTATTTATTATTGCGCAATGAATGGAAGCCAAGTCGCAATTTTCGGAAAAGTAATAATTAATGCAACCACAATCATAGCACATGCCATAAATGGGATAGCCGCCAAACAAATTTCTGAAAAACGAGTTCCAGTTGGAGCAACACCCTGCATAACGAATAGCAATAGTCCAAAAGGCGGAGTTGTAAAACTTATCTCCATTGCCAACAGCATTATAACGGCAAACCATATTACTTGTTGCTCGGGCCCCATTCCTAGATCAAAACCAGCCATAATAGGAAAAAAAATTGGCACGGTGAGCAACATCATTGCCAACTGATCCATAAACATTCCTAAGAATAATAGTATTACGAACATCACTAATAACATGCCCAACCCTGTGATATCAAAACTAGTCACCCATTCAATTAGTTTTACGCTTGCACCAGATCCAGCAAGAACGTTTGAAAATAAACTAGATCCAAAAAGTATCATTAAGGCAATGATAGTTACCCTACTGGCTCCCCACATTGATTTCCACATTGCATGACAAAAGTTTGGCCAAAATATTTTTACTTTTTCATAATCACCTTTTATAAGAGGAATAAAGAATAAATATATAAAAGAAAGAATAATAACTCCAACCGATCCATATGCGGCCGACTCTGATGGTGTTGCCACCCCAAACATGATTAGCAAAATTACAAGAAATATAACGGAAACCATAGGAACCACATCTACGAGTAAATACTTTAATTTAAGAGCCCAAGATATTTTTTCTACAGGATAAGTTGGCGCTAAAGATGGATTTATAGTAACCCTAATATAAATTAGGCCAGCGTACATTACTGCCAATATTAGTCCCGGAATAACCCCTGCTATAAGTAACTTACCAATATCCAACTCAGCCAGTGTACCAAGAAGAACAGCAAGAGCAGATGGCGGAATTAACATCGCCAGTCCACCTGTCCCCAATATAGGGCCAATAGACATACTTTTATCATACCCACGCTGTTGCATTTCAGGAACCATCAACGTTCCAAGCAACGCGGTCGATCCCATTGATGAACCAGATAATGTAGCAAAAGCAGTTCCCCCAGCAACTGTAACATAAGAGAGCCTGGCTGGCGTGCTACCCATGAGGTTTTCAATAGCGTCAAACATCCGTTTTGCTAAACCTGAGTGAAAAAAGAGCTCTCCCATTAATAAAAACATTGGGATTGGAACAATAGCAAATATCGCCAGATTTGAGAATGTATTATCAGTGAGTTGCTCAATACTCGCTGAAACATTGGCATCAAAGGTACCAAACCGCCCGTATAAAAAAAATGCTGCTATAGAATTTACTAAAATAAAAGCGATACCTATAGGAACTCCGACAAACATCAGAAACAGTATTGAGCCCAGCAAAACGCTTAAAATCCAATACCACTCCATTTAACTCAATCCCTCGAGATCACGTTTGGTTTCTTCCAGCTCAATTCGATCGCTTGCAATACCGGCCAAACCCGTATGCATGGGTTCAGATGTAAATATAAAGCGAATAAATTCAATCGCCATCAACAAAAAGCCAATCGGGAAAGGTATTGTGCTTACCCAAAGAGGTATATCCCATTGAGCGCGAAGTTCATCATACGCCATAATATCACTGAATCGATCAAGACACAGTAATCCAGAATACCAAGACCATGTAAGACATAAGCATCCGGCCAATAAACAGATTAAACGAGAAATAATACGTCTCTGTGACTCACCAAGTGCCGCAGTTAACATCTCTATATAGACGTGACCACGATTTCTAATCAAATAAGGTGATCCTAGAAAGAGAATATAGATAAAACCATATTCAATAAATGGGATTGTTGTTGGAGTATAATACAATCCCAAATATCTAAACCCACTTGAGTAAACAATAGCGAGCATTATCAGGGCGATATAGACAGCAGCAATGCCCATCAATCCCCCTAATAATTTGCCCCAGATTAAATCAATTTTTTTGATCATCTAAAGCGCTCAAATAAACATCAACTTATTAACACTGATTGTTTTTTATTGCTGCCATGCTGCCCTAAGTTTAGCTACATGATCTGTACTTCTCTTAGCTTTCTTTAATCGCGCAATCATTCGTTGATAAGCCGAATCTACCGCGAGTTTTAGGTATTTATCAGGGTTAGGAACCTGATGAAACTTCATTCCACCTTTTAGGAGAGCAGCTTTCTCTTCTTTATGCATTTTTGAAAGCAAATCTCTATTTGAAAGTTCAAATTCCATAACTGTAGACTGCAGAATATTCTGTGCTTCTTTGCTCAGACCATTCCATTTTTTTAGATTCATGATCCAACCAAGATCAGTGGCATAAAAATCAGGCTCAACAGCGTGCCGAAGCATCTTATCCCATTTTAAGCCTCTCAGTCCAATAGTGGCCCAAGCCGCAGCATCAACTACACCCTTTTCCAATGCTCCGTATGTTGCAGTCGCTGGCAAACTATGCTGGGTCCCACCCATAGCCTCTATGAAAGCTCCATAAATTGGATTACCCCTAAGTTTCAGACCTTTAAAATCAACAAGCCCATTAGAGGCAAACTTTGGAGTATCTCGCATATAAAATCTAAATTTATTTCCATCTCCAGTCCAACCCAGGTACTTTACCTTAAAATGTTTTTGCTGAAGCTTATCCAACATATCAATGCCACCCGATTTTCTAGCCTGTTCTATCGAAGAACTAGCTGTCGAAACAGCCTCTAACTCTGGAATTGCTCTCGCATAAAAAGCAGCAGGGATACAGTTTAAGTCAACACGACCCTTGCTCACCGCCGGAGCTTGTTGAAACATTTTAATTGAGTTAAAGGGCAATACATCAATTTTGATAAGACCTTTACCTCGTTTATTTATAGCGGCTACAAGAGCCTTACAATTTTTTGTATATTGCAAAAAATCCGGAAATGGATAGACCAAAGTAAGTTTAGTCTCCGCATTTACATTTTTTGGAATGCTCGAAAAAAGAGCAGACATGCCACAGATCGTCAAAAAATATGCAAACATTGATATTTTTATTATTTTCATCTCATTTTACTCCCGTGTAAAAATTTATTCTAAAAATTACTTGAATTATAATTGCGTTTCTCAGGTGGTTTGGCGTTAAGGTCTAATAATGAATAGTATAATATTGCATATGAATTGTAAAATATAGAAAAGATTATTTAATTTAATTAATTAAATCAGTTTCTCAATAACCTCCGCCACAGTTTGGACATCCGTAAATAAACCATAAATAGACCTTAATGAGTTCTCATGAGCCTCTGGTGTCATTGCCGCAAGAGCATCTGAAATCATAGTCGTGTTGTAATTTAACATCATCGCATCACGAGCCGTTGCTTCGCAACACACGTTTGTCGCAACTCCGGAAATCAAGACATTATCAATCTCGTGCGATCTAAGTTGTTGATTAATATCCGACGATCCCTCTATAAATGCACTGAAACGTGTTTTTTTTACATATATATCTTCTTTTTCCAGTATAAGTTCTGGCCAGATTTGATAACCTTCATGGCTCTCAGAGAGTTCTAAATTTCTTCGTTCCCAATTTTTTTCAGAATAGAATTTTTTATATACACTCCAACCTTCGGTAGCATCGGGAGCAGCAGTAGTTTGAATCCAAACGACCTTTCCGCCTTTTGCACGTAGACTATTTGCCAGATTATTGATTTCCGGAACAATTTTTATCGCTGAAGGGCACGCGGCCAAAAAACCTGTTTTGATGAAATAGTTCTGCATATCCACAACGACAAGTGCAGTTTTTCTGGCAACGAAAGTCTCATTGATATACTCTCGCCCAATACGAATTCTTGATTGATTGCGGAACCACTTTCCTATGTTCCCATCCATAACTTCAGGCATTTATTTATCCCCCTAATGAGTCGATCAATTCCGAACATGTTTTTATATTAGCGACAGTTTTTAGGTCTTTAATAGCAACTTCATGAACGCTTTGATCAAAAGCTGCACAACCATCGGATAATACAGTATTTTGATAGCCGTGAACATGTGCATCGCGAACAGTCGATGCAACCCCGCCATTTGTTACTATACCCCCAAATATTAAGTTCGTAATTCCAGCCTGTTTTAAGAGCCAATCCAAACGGCTCATATAAAATGCTGAATATGCGACCTTTTCGACAAATAGATCAGATGGAGCAAGTTCATCAATTAAATCATGACCAAAACTACCAGATAAGAAATCACCCTTAGACAGAAAAGGCCGGAGTTCTTGAAGATGTTCAGAAATAAAGGGCTCGCGATTTTTACCTGATACTAATGTGAAATGCGTAGAAACTATCCAACCGCCTGTCTCTCGAATTGTATTGGCAACTGGTTTTAATAAAGCTGGCAAAGACGAAATATATTCTGAAGTCGCTCCACCACGGGCATAAGCTCCACTCGAATGTATAAAATCATTCTGCATATCAATTAGTACAAGTGCTGTCGTATTTATCATAATAAATTTTTCCGAGAAATAATTAAATTCCCAAACTTGTCGACTCGGCCTTCAAGGTCTGGATCTAAAAAAATGGTTGTATCAGGCTGCTCGAGAAGCGCTGGACCCAGCACGCATTGGCCTTCAGGAAGACTTAAGCGATCATATATGTCCGTTTGCCACCAAGCCCCCTCAAACCAAACCTCACGGGACCCAGTTTTACTATCTTTAATTGAATCATTAGCTGAGGGGCCTAATATAGAAAGATCAAATTTTGGCCGATGGCCAACAACTATCACTCTAAGATTTAAAACTCTCATTCCAATATCAACCAATAAACGGCCAAAAGTTTGCTTATATGTATTTTCAAATGCACTTTGAATCATATTCAGATTCAAACTACTCTCTATTGTTTCCAATCTAATTGGGAGTTTGACTGCAACTGTATGTGTTTGCCCTAAATAAAGCATATCTAACTCAATTGCAGTTTCTACTCCGTCAAACTTAACATCTGCTTCAGATAAACTTTTTTGACCTTCATTTGCCGTCGCTTTTATTTCCGATACCAATTCGTTGATATTTAGATCTTCGAGAATGCTATTAATCGTATGCACTTTATCAAATCGCATATCGGCAATAACGCACCCCAAGGCACTTGTCACACCGGGATAACGTGGAACTAAAGCTTTTGAGAGACCAACATCTTTAATAAGAGCACCTGCGTGCAGCGCACCGCCACCACCAAAAGGCATAGCAACAAATTTTTGAGGATCGTGTCCACGTTCTACAGATACTAATCGAATAGCGCCAGCCATCTTTGCATTTGCGACTCTAATAATAGCTTCAGCTGCCGCCATTACCTCAATATTTAGAGGATCAGCAATATGTTTTTCTATTGAAATTTTAGCTGCTTTGACGTCCAAGCAAGCTAATTTACCTCCAATTGGCTTGTCAGCATTAATCCGGCCCAAAACAACATTTGCATCTGTTACCGTTGGACGATCATTACCTTGACCGTAACAAACTGGACCGGGATATGATCCGGCACTCTCTGGACCAATTTGCAGCAAACCACCCCGATCAACCGACGCAATTGAACCCCCGCCAGCGCCAATCGTAGTGATTTCAACCATTGGTGTCCTAACGACCATTCCAAAATCAACCGATGTTTGGGCCGCCAGCGAACTCTCTCCGTTTGCAACAACGGATACGTCAAAACTTGTTCCCCCCATATCACATGTGATCAGATTAGGAAAACCAGCGCTTAGCCCTATATAGGCGCCGGCAATAACGCCAGCTGCGGGGCCAGACAACGCTGTTCTAACTGGAAATGATCGGGCCATATTAACAGACATTACCCCACCATTTGATTGTACAATTAGTATTTCCCCTTCAAATCCACCTTTTCGAAGTCCTGCATCTAATCTTTCAAGATAGTTACCAATGGGAGGCTGCAAATAAGCATTTAACGTAGATGTAGAACAACGTTCAAATTCACGAATTTCAGGGAGAATTTGAGATGAGCAACTGATGTGGTCATTAGGCCAGATTTCTCTCAATACTTCATAAGCAATCTTCTCATTTAGATCATTTGCGTAACTATTCATAAAGAATATACAAACCGACTCAGCCCCCAAATCTATAAGTTTTTTTGCAGCAGTTTTTACATCAAGTGGATCTAGAGCTTTATGAATTGTGCCATCAGCTAAAATACGTTCATCAACCTCAACTCGTAATTCACGCGATACAATCGGTTTGAAAGTTCCCCATAGACCCCACGTTTCTGGGCGGTCACGACGCCTCATCTCTAATACATCTCGGAAACCTTTAGTTGTAATAATACCTGTTTTGGCACCTTTTCGTTCCAAAAGGGCATTGGTGCCAACTGTAGTACCGTGAATGATTAGAGAAACACCTGAGAGTTTTTCCTGCTGTTTTGCAATACCCTCCTGAATCCCCAGAGATTGATCATCATGTGTGGAAGGTACCTTAGCAACATTACATGAACCATCTGCTTCATTCAGAAAAAAAACATCAGTAAACGTACCACCCACGTCTACACCGACAACCGTTTGACGTTCTTCTTTATCAACAATCATGTCAGCCCTTCCTTCTCAATAGATTGGTTTCTTTTACATTGAGAACGCCATCCTCTGATACGACACAGTTGTATTCTTTCAGAGCTGAAGCGGACGTTACATAACCTAGGCGAGCATCATCGGCAACCAGACTTGGATCTCGTTCAAGCGCGCTCCCGTATCCACCTCCTCCTGGAGTTTCCAAACGAATTCTCTGTCCTTTATTAAGGTGTATACCAACCATCTTTGACACCATCGGCGGTGAAGTTTTATCATTCAAAGCTGATGGATAAGTAAATTTGTTTAATGCTCCTGTTTTCCCGCCATTAATTCCTGGGGGGCCAAATTTACCTCGCTCGCCAAATAAAAAAGCATCTGCCTTTTCCTCAAGTAACTCAATCTCATAGATAGCGCCACAACCACCGCGATTTCTTCCCGATCCACCACTATCGGGCCTCAGGGCCCACTCAGTAAAAAGAATAGGATATGCAGCCTCTAGGATTTCGAGGGGTGGAATTGTAGCTGTTGAAATTGGAGCATTACCATGGTTCAAACCATCACCCTCTGGGTGACCACCGTGACCTCCCCCAAAAAAAGAAAACATTACCCAGCGAGAACCATTTTTACGATAACCTGACATTGACAAGGCATTTATTGTTCCATAAGCGCAGCCATTACTGATTTCTGGAGCAACCTGAGAAATACATTGAAACATGACATCAATAACACGCAGAATAGTCTCTGTGTACCCGCCAACCGGCTTTGGCCGGCCAACACTTAAGAGGCTATCGCTTGGAATCACAAAATTGATGGGTTTTAACACTCCAGCATTTGCTGGAACTTCGCGAAATATATGCTTCAAGGCAACATAGCATGAGGCTATACATGTTGAATAAGATATGTTTACAGGTCCATCGCATGCTACAGAAGTTCGCGAGAAATCCAATGTCATCTGGTCGCCTTTGATAATGAGGTCAAGAGCAATTTTTAGAGGTTCATCAATAATACCATCATTATCTAACCAATCTTCGGCAGAATAGGTTCCATCGCGAAGTTCGCTGATATAACTCGCCATAAGTTTCGCAGCACTATGATTCAACTCAACCAAAGCGGATGTCACTATGTTTTCACCATACTCTGAAAGTAAATCATTAAGCCTTAAATCGCCCAATTCCAGAGCGCTAACTTGACCATTCAAGTCTCCATAAAGACTGCCGGGCAAACGAGAATTAGATTGGAGTATCGATATAATATCACTATTGAGAACACCTTCTTTATATAAGAGAACTGGAGGGATAAGCATGCCTTCCTGATAACATTCTGTTGCCACGGGGTTATAATTACCGGGCACATTTCCTCCTACATCGTGCCAGTGCCCAACTGATGCCAGAAAACAGAATATTTCACCGTCATAGAAAAATGGCCTAACAAGTTTGAAATCTGACAGATGTGTCCCTCCCTCATAAGGGTCATTAAATATAAAAACATCCCCAGGCCTCAGAGTAAGCTTCTCCTTCCTAACTTTATCAATCACTAGTTTTACGGCAAAAGACATTGCACCAACAAATACAGGCAAACCCGATTTACCCTGCACTAATGTCTCACCAGTTTCAGCATGATAAAGACCGTGACTGGCATCATGAGCTTCAGCGATTATCGGATTAAATGCACTACGAAAAAGTGTCGCATCCATCTCATCTGCGATTTGTTCTAATCTACCTTTTAGAACAGCTAGGAGAACAGGATCTAATTTCATAGATTAAATTTAACCTCCACCATCATATTTCTCTCCTAATTCCAACATTTTATCTGTACCGAGAAGTGCATTTAACTCATTAAAATCAAACATATTATTTTGATAATTAATCGTCGACCCATTACTTTTTAAAAATCTAAAGTATTGATCCGCAGCATGGGCAATAACCCTCACTAAGGCTCCCGGGAATATAACAATTGAAAAACCCAGTCTCTCCAGCTTATCTGCAGGCATTAGCGGTGTTTGCCCTCCCTCAACCATATTTACCAATTGAGGGATGTTTTTATCCAAAGTAGAAATTGCGTGTTTTATTTGTTCATTACTCTCAAATGCTTCCACAAATAAAACGTCCGCTCCCGCCTCAATATATCCGTGCGCACGATTTAAAGCTGATTCATATCCCTCAACCGCTATCGCATCTGTCCGGGCAATTATAATTGTATTATCATCGTTGCGTGCATCTAGAGCAGCTCTAATTTTGCCATTCATTTCTTGCGGACTGATAAGCGTCTTTCCTTTTAAATGTCCACATCTTTTAGGTAGAGATTGATCCTCAATCTGAATTGCTGACGCACCATTACGCTCAAGAACTTTAACCGTACGCTGAACATTTAGAGCATTTCCAAAACCCGTATCTGCATCAACGATAAGGGGAAGTCCGGTACGCTCTCTAATTGCACCAACCACATTTGCGAGTTCTTCTGCTGTGATAAGTCCAATGTCCGGTCGACCCAATTTAGTATAGGCAATTGATGCTCCAGATAAATAGAGGGCTTCAAAACCCGCTCTTTCTGCCATCATTGCCCCAAATGCATCAAAGATTCCTGGTGTAAGCAGAATATTGTCTCTAGAAATCCGTTCTCGTAAAGTTTTCTGAGCAGTCATCAATTTTCCCCTTTAAAGATACCTAATTTAGCTTCTAGAGAAGGTACTAATCCCCCAGCCTCAATCAGCTTCATTAAATTATCAGGAACTGGTTCAGTAGTTAACTCAATGCCTCTTGTCATATTTTTTATTTTACCTAATCTTAAATCCAAGCTTATTTCATCATTTGACTTCAAGTCATCAACGTTTTTACAACTAACCACTGGTAACCCCAGATTAAAAGCATTTCTATAAAATATTCCACCAAATGAGGTCGCTATTACTGAGGCTACTCCAAGTATTTTTAGAACTTGCGCTGCTTGCTCTCGACTTGACCCAACACCAAAATTTTTACCCGCAACAACGATATCACCTTTTTTAATACTTTTAGAAAAATTAGGATTTACTGTTTCTAAGCAATGGGCAGCTAATTGTTCAATAGGCAGCTTTATGTATCCACCGGGCGCCAAAACATCGGTGTTAATATCGTCACCAAGTTTCCAGATTCGACCAATCATCAATTTAGAAACTCTCGCGGGTCTTGGATATGACCTGTGATAGCACTAGCCGCAACTGTATAAGGAGATGCTAGATAAACTTTAGAAGAATTAGCACCCATGCGTCCTTGAAAATTTCGAGCCGTTGTAGCTAGGCATACTTCTTTCTCTGCTAAAACTCCTACACCATAACCTGCGCATGCTCCACAACCTGGTGGTAACAAATTTGCACCAGCATCTAAAATAATTTCAGTAATACCCTCTTTTGTGGCATCTTTTAAAATTTGCGATGAGGCTGGAGCAACGGTTAGCCGCTTGCCCGTTGCAACTTTTTTCCCCTTTAGAATTGAAGCTACCATTTTTAAATCATTTAGTTTAGCGCCCGTGCAAGCTCCAACATAAAATTGATCAATTTCTGCTTTATCTACTTCAACAACAGATGCAGAATTTGCTGGGCTATGCGGAACCGCAACTTGAGGGTCAAGAGTATTCGCATCAAAATTGTGAACTTTAAAATAGTTTGCACCTGGGTCACATTTAAATTTTTGTGAACAATCTAATTTCCCGCCAGCTTTTAAAACAAATTCTTCTGTTATGATATCGGGCTCAATTAAGCCCGCCTGCGCCCCAAGTTCAGCAGCCATATTACAAAGGGTCATTCTTTCATACATGTCTAAACTTTGAATAGTACTACCCGTATATAATATTGATTGATAATCAGCGCCATCCATTCCTAGAACTGAACACATTTTCAACGCCATATCCTTTGCTGCAACCCCTTCCGTGAAAATACCAGACCAATTAATTTTAATTGTCTCGGGAACTTTTATCCATGTTTCTCCAGTCACGAGCACACCCAACATATCAGTTGCACCTATACCAAACATATAGCAACCAAAAGCGCCTCCGGTTGGAGAATGACTGTCTCCCCCAACAGCAAACATCCCTGGATGCAAATGACCACGTTCGGGCGTTACAATGTGGCAAATACCTTGCTGATCGTAGAAATTTAATATGTTTTGCTCTTTAGCCCACTGACGTGTTAATTGAAGAATTTCAGCACTTTCAGCATCCGTGCATGGACTAAAATGATCAGAAACTAAAACAACTTTTGTTGGGTCCCAGACATTAACTCCCAATTTGTCCATAAATGGTTTAACACGGCGAGGCCCCCCACTATCGTGTATCATCGCCAAGTCTACTTGGCATGTAACTATTTCTCCCGGCCGAACTTCCGCACGCCCCGCAGCTTTGGCTATTATTTTTTCTGCAATCGTAAGGCCCATCAAAAATAATTCTCTATAAATTCTTTAATCAGAGCATTCCCCAATACTGAGGTAACCAAAGTGCCAATACTGGAAAAGCAGTAATCAAGCCTAAACGAACAAAATCAGCCAGTACGAAAGGTATTATACCTTTGAAAATCGTAGTTAGCGGTACGTCCTTAGCCATTCCATGCATTACAAAGACATTCATTCCTATGGGTGGCGTAATCATTCCAACTTCCATAACAATTACCATTATGACGCCCCACCATATTGGATCAAAACCTAAACCAACTACAAGAGGGTAAACAAAAGGTAATGTGATTACCATTGCGGCCACCGTATCGAAGATACTGCCTAAAATGATGAACATAACATAAAGTAAAATGAGTATTGCATATTTTGATAAACCAGAGGCTTGAATTGTCTCCACAATTAATTCTGGTAGGCCAGAAAGTGTCATAAAATATGAAAATATATGTGCACCAATGATTATTACATAAATTAAGCCTGTTGTTCCAGCGGCATCAATCAACGTATCAAAAAATGATTTCCAGTTAAGTTTCTTTCTCCAAATAGCAAAACAAAAGGCAATAGAAACACCAACTGATGCTGACTCACCCGGACTAAACACCCCAGTATACAGTCCACCCGAAACAACTGCGGCAAGGAATATCACCCCCCAAGATTCTTTAATAATCTTGAGCCTTTCTGTTCTCGAGAGCTTAGGGCCAGCCGGGCCGGCTGATGGGTTAATACGGACAATTATACTAATCGCAATAAAATAAACCAAAACAGAAACAATGCCTGGGATAATAGCCGCAGCAAATAAAGCAATGATAAATTCTTCGGTTAAAATTCCATAGATAATCATCACAATTGATGGCGGAATCAGCATTCCGAGAGTTCCACCAGCAGCAATACTACCCGTCGATAAAGTTGTCGAATACCCCCGTTTTACCATTTCTGGCAGGGCTATCTGGGTCATAGTAGCAGTTGTAGCAACTGACGAACCACTCACTGATCCAAATCCGGCGCATGCTCCAACTGTTGCAAGTGCTAAACCTCCCCTTAAATGACCTAGAAATGCATATGCCAATCGGTAAAGGTCTTGCGCTAATCCACTCAGGTTCGCAAACGCCCCCATTAAAATAAAGCTGGCTACGATAGCAAGCCCCTCACTCGATACGACCTCTTTTCCTTCAGCTCCAAAAAGAGACATAGCGGGTCCAAATCCGATTAAGTATCCAACCATCGTAACACCAGTCAAGGCCATTGCGACGCCAATTGGAGTATGTAAGATTATTAAAATAAACAACATAGCCAAACCAAGAGAGCCAACAACTACGCCTGACATAAAAAGCTCCCTAGTTTCAATAAAACATTTTCGGAATTTGAATATAACCGAATACTATTAGTCATATTTTCTTTCCTCACCGGTTTTTAAAGCCATAAAACTTTTTATCACCATCCATAATTGAACCGGCACACAAAATATGATGAACGTTGTAGCTATCCACCACCAAGGCGCTACCAAAATCTTAACGGTTCCAGTGACCCTAGTATTCACGGTAACGTCAATACCGGTTAAAATAAATTGCCAAGCTAAAAGAACAAAGAACGCAAATGTTAATATCGCTGCGAAACACTCCAACCACGCATTTGGCTTCGCGCCCAGACCAGAGCCTAAAAATTTAATGCTCACATTTCGGCGATTCATTAGAACGGCTGGGAACACTGCACATATAATAATGGGGAACATAATTCTACCCCAATCCAAAAAACCTGGAATACTTGGGAGAATAGCCCACCTCATTACTGCATCAAACATTGTCAGAAATGAAATAAACACCAAAAATATAAACCCCACAGAGGCCAAAACTTTTGATAAAGTGTCTAATCGCCTCTGCAGGTGTTCATAATTAATCGACAACATAACTAGTGCGGCACTTCTTATTCTATCCGCCAGCTCGCATTTCTTTTAAAATAGCCATGGTAGCATCATAAGCTTTTCTATTCGCCGCATTTTTACTAGCCCACTTTTCGTGGATGGGCTTTGCTGCTTTCTCGTAGGCACTCAATTGTGCCTGAGAAAAAGTAACCATCTTATGTTTACCCTGTTTTTTTATCATAACTCGGATATCTTTTGCAGCTTTTGCGTAAGCTTTTCCCGAGTCACGCGCGATGTGGATACCTCCATTCTCTTGGACTGCTTTTTTCTCACCAGCTGAAAGTCCATTCCATGTATTTTTGTTCATTAAAAGCATAAAGCCAAGAGTGCCAACTGGAACATCAACTGTATGATTGACCAAACCAAAGGTTTTAAATGTCTTCATCCCTGACCAGCCTTGCAATACAGCAGAGAACGTACCTCTATTAAGTTTTTCATTCATCTTTCTAGAGCTTGCTCGTTCAGGTACAGCACCAAAAGTTCTTAACCAATCACCCTG
>Ga0209425_10001087_pt1 | contig 32040 bp, 28 predicted proteins | sample COG_05_FD_184749 | JGI IMG/M metagenome (GOLD analysis project Ga0209425, IMG submission 184749) | Pelagic Microbial community sample from North Sea - COGITO 998_met_05 (SPAdes) (version 2) | ecosystem: Environmental > Aquatic > Marine > Neritic zone/Coastal water | place: Helgoland, sampling...
TGAGTCTAAAAGATCAATCTGAGCTGGAAACGAATCACGAAAAAAACCAGATATTCTGAAGACCACGTCAACACGAGGGCGACCAAGAACCTTTATTGGCAACACTTCAATTCCTGTTACCCGATTAGCCTGATCCCAAACGGGCTGAACTCCCATAAGGGCTAAGGCCTGTGATATATCGTCTCCCCCGGTCCTCATATTAGCTGTTCCCCAAGCACTAATAGCTAAACGTTTTGGATATTCGCCATGGTCCTGAAAGTATCTTTCTATCAACAAACTTGCAGATTTCCAACCAAGTTTCCAAGCTGTTGGGGTAGGTACGGCTCGAATATCCAGAGAATAGAAGTTCCTTCCAGTGGGCAACACATCTAATCGACCACGAGTTGGTGCTCCACTGCTTCCAGGTAACACGAATAAACCCGATAGACCTTTCATTAATCCATCGAGTTCAAGTCTACCACAATTCCTTATAATTGGTTGAAGTTCAGTTCGTATATAATTCAACACCTGATTAGTATTATTCCATTCGAGAGATGGTTTAATATCTCCCTTAACTAAGCTTTGTGCTAAATATTCTAATCGCTCAACAGTGTCGCCATTCGTACGCCATAAATCATCAAGTACGTCTAACTCCCTTGGTCTTAAGCCTGACCAAATTTCACCCATATTACAATCCAGGGGGTTAAAACCTTTGAAGTCAAAATCTTTTGCTAGTGCGCTAATTAGAGATGCATCTTTGTCTATACCAGTATTTCGTTCAAGCCTAGTAAGTGCAACCAATAGGTCCACCTCTTGAAGACCAGTTGGAGAGAGCCCCAAAATATGGAGACCATCTCTTATCTGAAGTTCTTTAAGTTCGCAAAGATAATTATCTATTTGTGTCAAAGCTATGCTTTCATCAGTTGAAAAATTAGTGCCAAGATCTTTATCAAGACTAATGTTCTGACTAAGCTCAATAATTTCTTTTGCTAAAAATTCCAGTCTTCTTGGGTCGACACCAGCAGCTTGGTAATATTCGTCTACAAGTTGCTCCAAATCGCGCAAAGGTCCATAGTTTTCAGCCCTAGTTAATGGCGGCGTTAGATGATCTATAATTACCGCGGAAGACCGACGTTTAGCTTGGGCACCCTCTCCGGGGTCATTCACTATGAAAGGATAAATGTTTGGGGTCGGCCCCAAAACTAATTCTGGATAACACAATTCATCTAGCATAACAGATTTACCTGGAAGCCACTCTAAATTTCCATGTTTGCCAAAATGCACGATTGCGTGAACATTATTAATAAAACGGAGCCAAAAATAGAAAGCGATATAACCATGAGGCGGAACTAAATCTGGGTCGTGATAAGTAGAAACCGGATCGATATTATAGCCTCTCGCTGGCTGTATACCCAAAATTATATTACCAAACCTATGAATGGGTAAAACATAACTATCACCAACGACAAACGGATCTTCTTCAGGATTACCCCATTTTTCCATGATCTGAGTTTTAGAGGTCTCTGGGAGCCTCTTAAATTGCCTTTTATAATCAGCTAATAGAAACCTCTCCCCTCCATTTCGATCTCCATTTGCATTAGTTGGACCGGTTAATAAACAATCCATAATTTCTTTGCTACTGGTTGGCGCTTGATCACCAAGTTGATATCCATCTTCTCGCAATCTCGAGAAGCTCTCGATAATACCAGCTGGCGTATCTAACCCAACACCATTGCATAATCTTCCATCTTTATTTGGATAGTTTGCAACCACGAAAGCTACTCTGCGTTCCGCAGCCTTTGTTTTGCGTAACTGAATCCATGATAAGGCTAATGAAGAGACAAATCTCACACGCGAGAGGACTGGCGAATGCTTAACGATGGAGATTTCGGTCAGAGGATCAAAGCGTTGAACTTTTTTAAAAGAAATTGCCCGAGTTATTAATCTACCATCAACTTCTGGCAAAGCTACATTCATTGTTAGATCTTTTGGAGATAAGCCACGTGAGCCAGACTTCCACTCATCAAAACTACCACCAGATAATACTGCTTGTAATATTGGACAATCCAAATTTTTAAAAGGGTTATTTAGGGCATCATTACCAGGCGAAGATATGGAAAAAGCTGTGCAGTTTATAATGATATCAGGCTTATTGCCTTGAACCAAAGACGTAACCATTTCCGCCGCATATGGATCTTTAAGGCTCGTTAAAAAAATAGGTAATGGATTTATTTTTTTTTCTTGTAATTCTTTTACTAATAAGTCGATCGGTAAAAGATCGTTAGCCTGTACTAATGATCGATAAAAAATTACAGCTACAACAGGCCGACCCTTTATCCAGTACTTAAATACTTCTTCGACATAAACATGTGATAAACTGGGCCAATAAATACCAGCGGATGCTATTGGCTTGGGCTCATGCCAAGACCTCTCTTTACCTATGAGTGTACTACAATAATTCAAAAAATCTCGAAGGTTATCTGCACCACTATGCGAAAGATATTGCCATATTCGAAAACAGCTTTCTTTAGGAGCCGTTGAAAGACGAGTCAACTCGGGGTCGGAAGTATCGTCACCTGACACAATGACAAGCTTGATATTATTTGCCAGACAAGCCTCGCGGATTTGTTCAACGCCGTAGGGCCAATATCCTACTCCTCCTAATAAACGAATGACTACTAACTTGGATCCTACTACGGTTTTCTCAACATAAAGGTCAACTGACATGTTATGACCTAGCTGCATTAAGTTAGCTAGCCTCAGAGATAGACCGCAATCTTCATCATATTGCTCAGACACAAGAGATAAATCACTCGACGCAGAAGATAAAAATACAATGTCGCCTGGAGATTGACCCAGATCAACAGCATCGCTGCCATCACTAACTTCTCCAGGCTTGGTAACAAGTAAATGCATAATGATCAATCAATGTTAAAAATCTGTTTTACTCGTTTCATGTTGAAATCTTTTAGTCCAATAATGACTAACTGCCCTTTTTGAATTTCATTTTCTGTCCAGCTCCGGTCATAGTAATAATCAACTCGTTCTCCGACACCCTGTATACTTAAACGCGATGGTTTTTCTGATATTTTAACAAACCCTTTAATTCGGAGAACCCCTGAAATTTTAAGTGCATCTTTGACCTGCAAAATAAATAAATTTAACTCTTTTTGCGGTTCTAATATTAAAGTAAAAGTATCAAAGTCATCATGCTCATGTTCATCTTCATCATCGTGACACGAAGGCCTTGAGTCGATATCATTTTCGGCCGCCGATCCCATCCCCAAAATTATTTTAGGATCAAGTTGCCCATTGATTGCCGGCAACGCCTCAACGGAAGAACGGGAGCCCTGTTTAATAATCTCCATCACATCAGATAATTGTGTTTGATCCATCATATCAGACTTACTAACTACGATCATATCGGCGCATGCTAATTGATCACTGAAGACTTCTTCCAGAGGGTTTTCGTGGTCCAAAGATGGGTCTGCGGCTCGCTGTTGTTTGATTAGTTCCGGATCATCAGCAAAAAAACCGGAATGAACAGCTGGCCCATCAACTACTGTGATAACTCCATCAACTGTTGTACGAGATCTAACTTCTGGCCATTGGAAAGCTTTTATCAAAGGTTTTGGTAATGCCAATCCAGAAGTTTCTATAATAATATGGTCGGGTCGTTCTGTGCGATTTAATAAAGTTTCAATTGTAGGAATAAAATCATCAGCAACCGTGCAACAAATACATCCGTTAGTTAGCTCAAGAATATCATCAGATGAACATGATTTGTCACCACAATTTTTAAGGATATCTCCATCAATTCCAAGGTCACCAAATTCATTGATGATAAGTGCTATTTTTTTATCATGAGAGTTTATTAATAAATTTTTGATTAAACTAGTTTTGCCAGCTCCTAGAAATCCAGTGACAACGGTAACGGGAATTTTTGAGTCAGTAGACATTAAATATCCTTATTTTATTTTTTGTGTAAGACCAGCAATAGTGAAAACTACACTATTAGATACGTTTGCAATACTTTGATTCATTTTGCCTGTATAATCTATAAAATGACGAGCCATTGCATTATTCGGTACCACTGCTAATCCAACCTCGTTTGAGACAAAAATAACTGGAAAGTTTATTTTCTTCGCGAGACTGCATAATTGAGAGGTTTCCGCTTTGATATCCTTATTGTTCGCCATCATATTTGAAATCCATAAGGTTAAACAGTCAACCAAGACAGGCTTATTATTACTTTGAAGAGATTGTAAAGTTTCGCAGAGTAATAATGGTTCCTCAATGGTTTGCCAGTCTTGGCCCCGACGTTCTCTATGTTTTGTAATTCGGTCTGACATTTCAGCGTCTAAAGCTTCCGAGGTTGCAATATAAATCCCCCCCCCAAAGCTCTCAATGACACTCTCTGCAAATTCACTTTTGCCTGAACGTTGTCCACCAAGAACTAAATTAAAACCAGACGATGTTAAATCTATTGGCATTTTCATATTATTTCTAACTCTACTTTACCTAGTCTGGCAGGCGATTCGGGAGAATAAAATCCCCCGATTAATTTTTGAATGAGTACTATCTATTAACCCCAATTACATTCCAAATTCGATGAACTCCATCTGGAACAATCTCAATCTCTGTGAGCGACAAGTTATTTATTTGGAAAGACGAAGCTGATTGCCCAAATAAATTTAGTGCGTTAGCTAATGCCGCTTTAATTGTTCCAGAGTGCGCTATCGCAACAATATTTTTATTTTCATATTCTCTTGATAGTGTATTTATTGTATCAGAAACCCTATCTATCATTTGAATAAAACTTTCACCGCCAGGTGGCTTCTCAGTTATAAAATTTAACCAGAACTTCCTAACGCTATCCCCTTTCAAATCAATCCATCTCTTTCCTGTCCAATCACCAAAGTCTTGCTCCATTAACCCCGGTGTTTCTATAAAATTCTTTGTCCCAATTGCTTCTGCTGTTTGATTAGATCTTTTTATTCCGCTCGTTAACCAAATTGCCTTTTCAGGTAGCCGCTGTTTAAGCGAGGAGATAGATTCCAGATCTGAAAGATCAGCGTCAACATCATCTTGGCCATGAATAATTGCTGGGTCCCCCAATGATTTAGCATGCCTTATCCACCACCAGTGAGTATTTGTCACGATATTCCAACAATCAAAACTGCAAATAAAATTGTGACCTCGGTTAATTGCTGAGCTGCCCCAAGCACATCACCCGTTTGACCTCCAATACGCGTTGCTACAAAATAAACAAAAAAACCAACCACTAATACGGATAGCCCAATTGCAATGACGGTAATTTGAAAACCAAGAAGGAAAAGTAAAATAGCAACACCAATAAGAACAGATGTCACAGCTCTATCAAGGCTAGGCTTACCTGCCCGCGCACTTAAACCATCTTCTCGAGCAACTGGAATAAAATACATTATTGGAGGTAGTGCCGCTCGGGACGCTGACGCTACGGCTATTACGGCTAGAGCAGTAAAATAGAATCCTAATTCTATTAATTTTGTATATGCGGCCCACCTAAGTCCAAAACTGAATAATAACGACATAATCCCATAGCTGCCCACAAAACTATCACGCATGATCGATAACTTTTCTTCGCGATCAATACCACCCCCGAGGCCATCAAACGTATCGGCCAGACCATCATCATGAAGTGCCCCCGTAAGCAAAGTCATAGTTAAAAGCAGCAATAATGCAAGAATGGAAGCCGGAAGGCCAAACCAGGTAAAAAGCCAAAAAACTAGAACAGATAAAAGACCAATAACAGCGCCAGTTATCGGGAAAAACCGAGAGGCTTCTGCAATAGAGAAGTCATTTGAAGTCTCACCAACATAAATCGGAATTCTAGTTAAAACCACAAAACATATTTTTAAATCAGTAAACCAGCTTTGCTTGTTTACTTTATTTTTTATTCGCTCAATAAAATCTTCATCGTCATCATAAATTGTATCTGAATTCTGGTTTTCAACCATATCATTTGAAGTTTTTGAATTAGGGTTCTCAGATTTTTCCGTGTCCAACTTCTTTTCCTAAAATTTCGCTTTTACTTTAACACCTATCATTATAATAAAAGATACAATTCTAAAATATCATATACAATTATATTCTTAGCTTTAATGGAATTTTTTAAATGTCATCTGAAAATATAGTTAAACTCGACTCCGTTCGAGAATTAATAAAATCTTTCCCAGGGCCTGAGGAAAGCGCGTATAGAGCGGCTAAGTCGCATGAAACTAATTTAACCAAACCACAGGGTTCTCTCGGTAAATTAGAAAATATCACTGAATGGCTGTCTAGTTGGCAAGGTAGGTATCCGGCTAAAATTGATATACCAAGAGTGATTGTTTTTGCGGGCTCTCATGGAGTAACTGCGCAGGGAATATCGGCATTCCCGCCAGAGGTTAATTCACAAATGATAGAAAATTTTAAAAATGGTGGCGCTGCGATTAACCAGCTATGCAAGGTGAATGACGCTGAATTAAAAATAATGGAAGTAGCATTAGAAATACCAACCAGAGATTTTTCATCTGAACCGGCTATGGATGATGCAGACTGCTCTGAAGCAATTGCCTTTGGAATGTCCAGCCCAGACGTGGGCATAGACGTATTATGTTTAGGGGAAATGGGAATAGGCAATACCACATCTTCAGCAGCCATATGCCACGCACTTTATGGGGGTTCAGCAAAAGATTGGGTTGGCCCTGGGACTGGAGTGCAGGGCGAAACTCTTGAAAAAAAAATTGAAGTTGTTGCTGAGAGCGTAATCTTGCACAAGCCTATGCTGAAAGATGGATTGGAGATTCTACGTTGCTTTGGCGGTAGAGAAATGGCTGCAATTTGCGGCGCTATAATTGCTGCGAGGCTATCACGAATACCTGTAATATTGGATGGTTTTGTAACTTGTGCGGCAGCTGCTACTCTTCACGCACTGGATCCAAACAGCCTCGATCATTGTTTGTTTTCCCATGTATCAGCTGAACCGGGACATAGAACTTTATTAGAGAAAATGAATAAGACAGCTTTGTTTGATTTTAATATGCGTTTAGGTGAGGGATCTGGCGCAGCACTTGCTATTAATATACTCCGAAGCGCTCTCGCTTGTCACAATGGTATGGCAACTTTCGAACAAGCTGCGGTTTCAAATAAAATATAAAATATTATCTTATCTACCTAAAAAACTGAAAAAGCCCCTATACACATTCGTTCTCATGTATATAAAAACTGACATAGAACTGATGGCAATCCACATTATCGCCGAAACAAAAAGAGAAAGCATAACAAATTTAGCAGCTAGCTCAGGAGAAGAGGGACCAGACATAGCGCTGTCAGCCCCTGGCGCTCCATAGATATGGGGAAGTGCAAGAGCTATAACTCCTGAAAATCTCAATAAATTCGCCTTACCAAATGCTATCAGCGAAAAACCAACAATGCTTAAAAACGCTGTTGTCAACCACCATAACTGTCGATCCATCAAATCAGCCCGGGTGGCGCCCGGCAATTCTGCGGGCAAGCCAAGACCTGGTAAAAATGAGAAACTTAAGAAACCCGCACCACCCCACAATAAACCTTTTAATAACGAAACATTACGGCCATAAATTGCAAAACCAGCGATGAGCAATAAGCTGTATGCAATAGCTGTAATAATATGGGCCATCAGCGTATATAGTGAACGCTCAGTGCCGTCATGTGGTGACCATTCACTTCCATCATGAACATGATGAGTGTCGGGTTTACTGGAATTTTGTTTATCGTCCTGAGCCACATTTTCAGAAGACTTGCTATTACTCATTTCCTCAAAAATTTCAGCTTGGATAATAAGAGGCTGTAACAGGGTTAAATGCAACACAAACACAAGACAGCCGGAAATTAGTCCAGCCAAAAGTCCTGATGACAATAATTTAAACATCAAAGTTTCTTTTCTAGTGGCAGGGAAACGAATGCGCGTGACGCGCATCATGGGCAGCATTGTGTATAAGATGGGAGTCCGCAAAGCCTACACCAAGCAACAAAAAAGATCCCAAGAAAATTCCGAATAATGCTGGAATTATTCGTTGTGCTAATTCTTCTCTATTAGCGCCTTTTGCTATATTATTCAAATTACTCATATTCGATCACCCTCCGTGTCAGAATTTATGATTGGTATCTGGCTCGCATTATGCTCACAGTTGCGGGGGCAGCTACGGATTTGTAATCTAGCATAAACTCACCGTATTCCCAAATCATTCTAAACTAAAGTTACTTAGGATAACGGCGAAGTCAACGCAAAATAAAATTTTAATTTATTCGATCCATTCTGGAATAATGCATCCCCATGATATGGTTATTTTAATAAGTTTTTATTTTAAATTTTTTTCTTTAAGTTTAATTTGAAAAAAACTGTGTAATGGTTTTTACTAATGAAGCGTCTGAGATTTACTATTTGAAAAGGAACATTTTTATGAGTGTAAAACATTTTCATCATATGGCGTTAATAGTACCTGATATACCTGTACAAAAAATATTTTATGAAGATTTTGGCCTGATTGGAGAGGAAAAAAATAATCAGGCTATTATGCGCTGTATCGGGAGAGATCAAGATCAAATTATTTTGACTGAGGGACCTGAACGCAAATTGCACCATGTTTCATACGGCAGTGACTTAAATGGTATAGCGAGCATTGAAAATAATATAGATAAAAGTGAGCTCGCAACACAAATTGATTCGCCTAAGGAAACACCATATGACGGTATTTGGTTTAAAGATTTTGAAGGTGATGTTTACAATGTAAATACAAGCGAATCTGCCCCATCAAAAGGTGGACGCCAGCCCACTATAAATCATGAGGCTTTTCAGGCGAATGGGCCAGGTCATTATGATAGAGTTAATCAGAAAGGTAGTATTGCGTACGATACTCAACCAGAACCGCACCGACTGGGACACATGGTAGAATTTACAACTGATTTAGAAAAGAAGATTACTTTTTATACAGATGTTATGGGTTTAAAGCTTACTGATACAAGTGAAGGTTTGATCGCATTTCTACGTCCACCAGGGGGTGGCGATCACCATACTGTAGCAATATTACAAAGTGATAACACGGGTTTCCATCATGCGAGCTTTGAAGTGGATAGTATTGACCATGTTGGACTTGGTGGTCAAGGAATGCTCGAAAAAGGTTATAGAAATGGCTGGGGACTTGGTCGCCATGCACTTGGCTCAAACTTCTTTTGGTACATTAGGGATCCACATGATGGATTATGTGAATATTTTGCAGATATAGACTATATTTCAGATGATGAGGCTTGGACACCCAGAGATTGGCCTTTAGATGTTGGTTTTTATTTATGGGGGCCAAACCCACCCGAAGAATTTGGTATGAACTATGAGGGAACAAAAAAAACTACGAAACCCAAAGCAACTGGCAAGGGAGCAAGAGTTTAATTGCCCAATACAATGGAGCCTTCCGTGGAAAAAATTATTGTAGGTATAACAGGTTCAACAGGATCAATACTTGGTATTCGTCTGCTCGAAATTCTTAAAAATACTGAAGTAGAGACCCATTTAATCGTAAGCAAGTGGGGACATCAGACAATGGAGCACGAGACTAATTATAGTTATGAACAAGTAACAAACTTAGCAGACGTTACCTATGGTCCTGGAGATATGGGCGCAGCGGTCTCTTCAGGATCATTCAGGACCCAAGGGATGGTTGTTATTCCATGCTCAATGGCTAGCCTAGCCTCAATTTCAAATGGACAAGGCTCTCATTTAATACATAGAGCTGCTGATGTAATTATGAAAGAGCAGCGTAGATTAGTTTTAGTTGCAAGAGAATTACCTTTAAATCAAATCCATTTAGAAAATATGCTCAAATTAGCTAGAATGAATGTGAGCATTGTTCCCCCAATGATGGCATTTTACAGTAATCCTAAGACAGTCGAGGAAATGATAGACCATATAGTCATGAGAGTATTAGACCAGTTTAATATTAAGATAGACGCGGTGCCTCGTTGGGATGGAAAAATGAAAAATAGAAATAAATAATGTTTTAAAGAGAATCTTATATTTATTGCTATTTAATGAAATACTAGAAAAAATAAACCCCCAAAGTTGGGGGCTTATTAATTTCAATTACGCAATAAAATTTATTCCTCTTGAGGCATGAATATATTTAAAATTGCCGCCACAAGGCCAGAAACTACAATTCCAGATACAAATAAAGGGATTGACCAAGATGCGAATACTTCTGGCGGAAATGGTCCATATTTTGCGAGGCCAGCCAATTGATTCACTTGCCAGATACCTAAACCAAGTCCAATAGATATAGCTACAATTAGCATATTCCTGCCACTGAAACCGGATTGACTCACTAATTTCATTCCAGCAGAGACAATCATTCCAAACATAACCACCGAAGCCCCACCCAATACAGGATAAGGTAAAGCTGCAACTAAAGCTGCTAATTTTGGTATGAGGCCTAATAATATGAGAAATACCGCACCGATGCTAACAACCTGACGGCTCATAACTTTTGTATATGAAACAAGGCCAACATTTTGACTATACGATGTATTAGGCAATCCACCAAATAATGCCACGACCGCTGAGCCAAAGCCATCAGCCATAATGCCACCTTTTAATTCCTTATCTGTTGGTTCGCGATTAGCACCACCCATTGTAATCCCTGAAATATCACCAACGGTCTCAATTGTTGTGATAAAAGCCATAATAATCATTAAGCCAATGAGGCTAATTGCAGCGGGACTAGTAAAATCTAATCCAAAATATTGATCTGGGAGTCCAAACCAACTAGCCTTTCCAATAGCTGCAACTTTACCCGCATTAACCATGCCAAGAGGTATCGCAACAAGATAACCAATAACAAGACCAAAGAAGATTGAAGCAGCTGACCAGATGCCTTTTCCATATCGACGAATAAGCAGAGTTACAATAATGACAAATAATGCAAGCCCCCAATTAGAGAGACTACCAAAGCCTGTTTTACACCATGAAGCTGCACTGGGATATGCTCCACATCCAGCAGAATATTTTATTCCAACAGGCAACAAAGTTAACCCGATTGTCATCACCACAACGCCAGAGACTATCGGCGGAATATACTTGCGAAGTTGAGGCACAAAATATCCCAAAATCATTTGAAAAATGCCTCCAATGATTGAGGCACCAAATACAGCTGCCAATGTAGCACCACTTTTTAGAGCCCCAATTAAAATTCCGACATAAGCAAAACTGGTTCCTTGCACAACGGGCAATCGTGATCCAATAGGACCAATTCCAATTGTCTGAATCAGCGTGGCAACACCGGCTGCTAGTAAAGCTATCTGAACCAGTGGTGTAATCAGCTGAGGCCCACCAGCCGCCAATGCTATTAAAAGAGGCACGGTAACGTTTCCGGCAAACATGGCTAGTACATGTTGAATACCGAGGGGTATACCCGTACTCAGAGGAGGTGAATATTCAGGATTTTGAAAATCCTGCTCCAGATCTTGATCGGACATTTAGGCTCTCCTTTCAACTAAATTGTTAAAGACAGTATTTATCAAAATACGCCTCTAGAATACGCGAAATGCATATCAAAGTGAAGATATAAAAAAATTAATATGTTATATTTCAATGAGTTACATTTTATTTAGCTTATAATTTTCTCAAAAATTTCTCTTTTACCTTAGAGAATTTTAATTAAAAGCGACTCACTATTTTGAAAGGCATACTAAAATTTATTTGAAATTATTAAACGTCACTTTTCATATACCAATTTTCCATTAACAAATGTTGACCGAATAGCGCGATCATCAGCTAACATAATTTGAGTAAAAAGCATCTCGGGTAGATTTTTTACTTCTCTCATTCTATTCTTGATTATGTCAGTGGAGGACAAATCAATAATCGTAAGGTCTGCCTCAAAACCAGATTTTATTTGGCCAATTTTATTATCTAAATGTAAGGCATTCGCTCCACCAAAGGTTACTCTATAAAAATTTTCAAGAGGGCTAAGAGAGTAATTATTAAATTGAGCAATTTCGTAAGCAGCTTTCATCGTCGCGAAAGGTGATAAAGACGTTCCACCACCAATATCTGTTCCTAATCCTAACCGAATGCCTGCATCTCTTAACTTTTCATATTCAAATAAGCCACTACCTAAAAACAAATTTGATGTTGGACAATGAATAATTGTCGTATCTGTCGCCGACGCAATCTCAATATCTGACTCAGAAAAATAAATTCCATGGCCGTATAATGCACGTTTACCTAGAAGACTGAAACGATTATAAACGTCGAGATATGATGATGATTCTGGGAACAAATCAGCGACCCAATCCACCTCATCTAGTTGTTCAGAAACATGAGATTGTAAATAAACATTATTGTTATTAGAAAACAAAGCTCCAGCTACCTCGAGCTGGCCAGGAGTTGACGTCGGCGCAAATCTAGGCGTTACAGCGTATAGGCCTCGTCCATTATCGTGCCATCTATTAATAAGTTTCTGAGAGTCATCAAACGATTTCTGGGCCGTATCTAATAACGTATCAGGAGCGTGCCGATCCATTAAAACTTTACCAGCAATTACACGCATTTCAATTTTCTGCGCCTCATAAAAAAAAGCGTCTACAGATTCTGGGTGAACTGTGCAGAAAGTTGCACTCGTTGTATAACCATTTTTTAAAGTTTCTGACAGAAATAATTTTGCGACAGATTGCGCATAAGTGTAGCTCGAAAATTTAACTTCTTCCGGGTAAGTATAATAATTTAGCCAATCAATTAACTTCTTTCCATAAGACCCTATAACACCCATTTGAGGGTAGTGCACATGGCCATCTATAAAGCCCGGTACAATTAAATCTTCCCCATAATCAATTACTTTAGAGTTTTGTGGAGCATCAATATCACTGTGGTTTCCCACCTCAGTGATAATTCCCTTCTCAATTAATATTGCACCTTTTTCCCAATATTTATAATCGAGTTTATTATTTATGAAAGTAAGTATTTTTCCTCTAAGAACCAATGGTTCGTCTTGCGAGGTATTCATTATCGTGGCACCATTTATTGATTTTTCAACATAAGATTTGAAACTTGGTTTTGACCAAGTTCCAAATCTTATATCTTTAATATTATTTGGGGATTGTTCCGTCGACCCCTTCAACATAGAAATTCATGCCAAGAAGCATACCATCATCAGCTGTTTTTCCTGCTGGAATTACAATCTTACCAGATTGATCCTTAATTGGCCCGGTAAACGGATGGACAGTCCCTGCTATTATTCCATCTTTAGCTTTCTCAGCCATAGCAACCACGTCAGCTGGGATGGCTTTGTTATAGGGAGCCATTTTTACCATACCTGATTTAAACCCACCCCAAGTATCTTGAGATTTCCATGTCCCCTCAAGCATCGCTTTAGTACGATTAATATAATATGCATTCCAGTCATCTATAATAGCTGTTAATTGGGCTTTCGGTCCAAAATTAACCATATCGGAAGCTTGACCCACAGCCCAAACTTTATTTTTCTGAGCTTGTTGAAGAGGAGCTGGAGAGTCCGTATGTTGCAGAATCACATCTGCGCCCTGAGCAATAAGAGCTTTCGTGGCATCTGCCTCTTTGCCTGGATCAAACCAAGTTGAAACCCAAACAACCTTTATTTTTATTTTTGGATTGACTGAGCGTGCCGCAATAATTGTTGAATTGATACCTCTAATTACTTCTGGAATAGGATAAGAAGCTACATAACCAAGAATATTAGATTTCGTCATTTTACCGGCTATCAAACCTACAACGTGTCTTCCTTCATAAAAACGTCCGGAGTAAGTTGCGAGGTTTTTTGACCGCTTATAGCCAGTCGCATGCTCAAATTTAACTTTAGGAAAACGCTTAGCAATCTTTAAAGTAGGATTCATATATCCAAAAGAGGTTGTAAAAATAAGATCATGCCCAGATCGAGCTAATTTTGTAATTACTCGCGTTGCATCTGCGCCATATGGAACCGACTCTACGTAAGTCGTTTTAACCTTGTCGCTAAAGGTTCTAGCGATAGCTAATCGACCAACGTTATGCTGATAAGACCAACCATGGTCTCCAATAGGCCCAACATAAACAAAACCAACTTTTGCTTTTTTCTCGGCAGCACTTCCATCAGCTGCATTAAATAACATTCCGGTTATCAGAAAGACACCAAGAACTATACGTTTCAAAATCATTAATTTTCTCCTATCCCTTATTAAAGTTAACCACATTAATCCGAAGCATGAAAACTTTTACCCAAATCAGCTGGAGCATTTAACATCATCCTAGAACTATTATTTGATATAAGCACAAGAACTACTATTGTCGCAAGATAAGGCAGCATAGATAAAAATTGCGAAGCTATATCTACACCAAAACCTTGAGCGTGTAATTGAATAATTGTTATGCCTCCAAATAAGTATGCTCCAAAAAATGCTCTCCACGCCCTCCAAGACGCGAAAACTACTAAAGCCAATGCAATCCAGCCTCGTCCAGCTGTCATACCTTCGACCCAAAGGGGCGTATATGCAAGTGATAAATAGGCTCCACCTAAACCTGCCATAGATCCACCAAATAGAATACAACCCATTCGAACCCAAACGACTGAATAACCTATTGAGTGCGCTGCATGATGATTCTCACCAACGGCTCTAATAATCAAACCCAACCGCGTTTTATTTAAAACATAAGTGATAAGAAAAACCGCAATAACAGATAAAAATACTAAAATATCATGAACAAATAAAAGAGATCCCAGAACTGGAATTTGCTCAAGTAATGGTATTCCTATTTTTGGAAGTCCAGAAAATGTCTTTCCGACAAATCCATGACCGATTAACGCCGAAAGACCCAATCCAAAGATTGTTAAAGCCAAACCGGTTGCAACCTGATTGGCTAATAATCGTAAAGTTAAAAAACCAAAAATAAAAGCCGTAAGCATTCCCCCAGTAGCCCCCGATAAAATAGCCAAGGTTGCACTCTCAGTTTTGACCCCTACCGCAAATGCTACAACCGCTCCGACAATCATCATTCCCTCAACACCAAGGTTTAAAACGCCAGATTTCTCAACAACGACTTCGCCAGCTGCAGCGAAAACCAAAGGCGTAGATGCCGTTATAATGGTAAGTAATACGGGAACTACCAATTCAGACATAAATACCACTCATCCAATATTCCTGTGCTTATTTTTAAAACTAACGATACGAATTCGATATCGAACGAGCACATCCGATGCCAATAAAAAAAAGAGTAACATCCCCTGAAATACTCCCGTAACAGCATTCGGCAAATTCAATTCGATTTGAGCATTATCCCCACCGAGATATGTCAGGGCCATGAGCAATCCAGACAATAGGCATCCTATTGGATGCAGGCGCCCCAAAAAAGCTACAATAATTGCGGTAAATCCATAACCAGGAGATATCACTGGAATTATCTGTCCAATTGGCCCAGCAACTTCAATAGTCCCGGCGAGGCCTGCCAGACCACCACTAATAAGAAAACTTATCCAAATTATATTCTTACCTCTAAATCCAGCAAAATTTGATGCCATTGGCGCCATACCCATTACTCGAATTTGAAATCCAATCAAATGATAGGTCATGAGCATCCATGCGACGGGCACGCAGATCAGCGTTATTATCCAACCCAAATGTAGTCGAGTTTCATCAAGAATAATAGGCAGAAGCGCAGCATCTTGAAATAAACGCGACTCTGGAAAATTTTGTCCCTCAGGGTCTTTCCAAGGCCCATGTATCAAATAACTTAGTATCAAAAGACCAATATAGGTAAGCATTAAACTCGTCAAAATCTCATTAGTTCCAAATCTAATTTTTAAAAACGCTGGTATCCCCGCCCACGCCATTCCTCCCAAGATTCCAAAAATAAGCATTCCCGGCATTAAAAATTGTGAGCTTGAATTAAAAAACAGCAAACACAAACCACCACCCGCTAGAGCTCCAATTGTTAATTGACCCTCTGCACCAATATTCCAGATATTCGCCTTAAAGCAAAAAGACAATCCAATAGCTATTAAAACTAAAGGTGTCGCTTTTACACAAAGTTCAGCTATTCCATCAATGGAGCTGATAGGTTCAACGAAGAAAGTTATAATAGCTTGAGTTGGATTAACCCCAAGAAAGCTAAATATTAACATGCCTGATAGAAGGGTCATAATAACGGCAAAAAAGGGAGAACAATATACCATGCGTTCAGAAACTTGTCCCCTAAGTTCTAGCCTAATCATTGATCACCTAAATCGTCATTTTCTAAAGGTTTTATGCCAGCCATTAACAGACCAACATGTTCAACAGATATATTTTCAATTATTTTTGGTTTTGTTAAATTACCCTCACATATAACAGAAATTTTATCAGAAATTTCATATAGTTCCTCTAAATCTTGGCTGATTACGATAACTGCGGCACCTCTATCAGCAATATTAATTAATGATTGCCTAATATAAGCCGCAGATCCTGCGTCAACACCCCACGTCGGTTGAAAAACAATCAGCACCTTAGGATCCTGCAAAATTTCCCGTCCAAAAATAAACTTCTGTAAATTCCCTCCAGATAGAGAATTTGCTGTAACATTGACGTTTGGAGTTTTTACCTTAAAGCTAGAAATAATTTTCTCAGTATATTCTCTAGATTTTGCAACATTCATAAAACCGTTAAACATTAATTTCATGGATTGATAGCCAGATAGAAAGGCATTCTCCCACAGCAGCATCTCCGGGACCGCCCCATGACCAAGTCGTTCTTCTGGAACAAATCCCATACCGTTCTCGCGCCTTTTTCTAGGCCCCAAACCTCCAACGCTCACTTGATCAATACTGACTGAACTAGTGTCAGATGCCCTAACCTCACCACTAAGAATTTCCATAAGTTCATTTTGTCCATTACCAGCTATTCCAGCAACACCAAGTATTTCACCTTTATGCGCTTGAATAGTAATATCTTTAAGGTCAATGCCGTTTTCCATAGTCGATTGATGGTTCAAATTGTTTACACAGAAATATGGTTTCTCAGATATCATTCTCTCATTCTTTTTGGGCGTCATTAGATTTGCTCCCATCATCATCTCAGCCATACTCCTCGGGCTTTCCTCTGATGGTATACACGTGTCTACAACTTCACCTGCACGCATAATGGTTGCCACATGGCACAAATCAATAATCTCCTGCAATTTGTGACTGATATAAAGTATCGCCACGCCTTGTGTTGACAACCTCCTTAGTGTTTTAAAAAGCTTATCGACTTCTTGAGGCGTCAATACTGAGGTAGGCTCATCCATGATTAATAATTTTGGGTTTTGTATCAAACACCGTACAACCTCAATTCTTTGTCGTTCACCGACGGAGAGAGTTTGGACATACCTGCATGGATCAAGCCGAAGACCATACTTTTCTGAAATATCTATAATATTTTGATAAAGATTTTCATTTGCCAAATTAGCTGGAATTCCGAGAGCAATATTTTCTTCAACAGTCATCGCATCAAAAAGAGAGAAATGCTGAAAAACCATTCCAATACCGAGCTTTCTCGCGATCTGCGGAGTAATTTGTGAGACTTCAGAACCTTCCCATTTTATTTTTCCAGAATCACATCGTTGAACGCCATATATGATTTTTACAAGTGTGGATTTTCCAGCTCCATTTTCTCCTAAAAGAGCATGTATTTGTCCAGGTTTAATTTCCAAATTTACTCGATTATTCGCAATAACACCTGGATAAGCTTTACTGATTTCAAGAAGTTCTAATATCGGTTTTTTATCTATCATTTTTGGCAATCCTCGAATTATTGATTGCCAAAAGAATAGCTTCGGGGGTTGCAGGAGCGTCCAATTGAGGAGGACTTTTTGATCCTGAACTTCGAGAAATAGCATCTCGGATCGCCAACCATACAGAAATAGCCAACATTAATGGCGGTTCTCCAACTGCTTTAGATCTAAAAATTGTTTGCGCTTTATTCGGTTCATCCTCAAGAATATGGATATTAAAATCTTGAGGAACATCCCGACTACCCGGTATTTTGTAAGTAGAAGGGCCATGGGTTAAGAGTTCTCCAGTTTTATTCCATACCAACTCCTCAGAAGTCAACCAACCCATACCTTGCACAAAGGCCCCTTCAATCTGACCATAATCCACTCGAGGATTAAGAGACTTGCCACAATCTTGAATAATATCAGTCTTTAATATTCTCGACTCGCCGGTTAATAAATCAATGACAACCTCCGAAATTGCGAATCCATAGGTAAAGTAATAAAATGGAGTGCCCGAACAGGAAATTGGATCCCAAGTAATATCTGGTGTTTTATAATAACCAGTAGCGGAGAGCGATATACGAGCTTCCCAAGTCATTTGAGCTAGATCTGCAAATGATATGTTTTTATTTCCACAATAAATTCGATTTTGTCGAAAATTTATTTTATTTTCATCTGACCCAAAATATTGAGCCGCAACTGTAATCATCCTATTTTTTATTTTATCAGCCGCATCATAGGCTGCCATTCCATTTAAATCAGAACCTGCTGATGCTGCTGTAGCGGAAGTATTGGGAACTTTGTCGGTTCGTGTCGCAGAAATTTTTATATTTTCAATATCAATCTGAAATACAGTCGCAACAACTTGAGCAATTTTAACAAATAGCCCTTGACCCATTTCTGTCCCGCCATGATTTAGATAGACTGATCCATCTGTATAAACGTGGATCAAGGCCCCAGCTTGGTTCAAAGCTGGCATGTTAAAAGAAATACCAAACTTTACAGGCATCGCTGCGATACCTTTTTTTAGTATTTGGTTTTTGAGATTAAAATTTTCAATTTCTTTTTTTCGAGCCTCATAATCAACTTTACTCATCAACTGATCTGAGAGTTTGCAAATAATATTATCTTTTACTATTTGACCATAGGGCGTCTCATTTCTATCGTTAATACCGTAATAATTTATTTGTCGAATTTCATCTATCGACTTATTCAGATGAAAACCAATATGTTCGAGAATACACTCGATAATTATCATGCCTTGTGGTCCGCCAAATCCGCGGAAAGCTGTATTAGATACAGTATTAGTTTTACATGGATAACCTCGAAATCTAACATTTGGCAAAAAATAACAATTGTCGGCATGACACAATGAACGCGCTAATACTCCGGAACTCAAATCCGCAACATTGCCTGACCTCATTGCCATTGAAATATCTATTCCATCAATTTGACCATCTACACCAAATCCCACATCATACTCAAAATCGTAGTCATGACGTTTCCCCGTAATGATCATATCGGCATCTCTTCGGAGCCTTAATTTAGCTGGTCGACCAGTTTTAACAGCGACAAGCGCTGCCAAGGACGCTATGATCGTTGGTTGACTCTCTTTGCCGCCAAAAGCGCCGCCCATACGCCGAACTTCAACAGTTACCGCATTCATCGGAATTCCCAAAACATTTGCAATTCCGTGTTGGGCTTCGGTTGGATGCTGTGTTGAGCAGTAAACAGTAATATCTTTATCTTCTGGACTTGGGATTGCTACAGCAATATTAGACTCTAAATAAAAGTGATCTTGCCCGCCACATTTTAAAGTTCCCTGTAAGCGATGATTTGCATTTTGGATAGCTTTGTCTGGATCACCTCTGCAAATAACCGGAGGTTTAAAGGTAAAGCTTTTTTTCTTTATAGCATCTTGGATAGTCAAAATTGGTTCTAATTCCGTATACTCCACCTCCACTAATTTTGAGGCATTGTATGCCTGGTCATAAGTTTCTGCAGCCAAAATAATAATGGGATGGCCAACGTATTCAACACAATCAATAGCCAAGATTGGCTCCCCCTCAAAAACCGGGGCCACATCATTTTTACCAATAATATCTGCAGCGGAGAGTGCCGCTAAAACACCTGGTGAAGAGAGAGCCTTAGTCGTATCAATAGAGTTTATCTTAGCGTGGGCAATTGGTGAAGTAATAAGAATACATTCTAGTGTATTCGGCAATCTTGGCATATCATCAATATAAATTGCCTCACCAGTAACGTGTTTTACAGCACTATCATGTTGAACATTATCATGCGCTGCCCCAATAATTTGGTTTGCATCAACCATTATAAATCGACCACTTGATTTGGCTTATTTGGATCTACCAGGTCAAAATAAAATCGTTTAAATAGATTTCCTGCGACCTGACTCCGATAAGTTGAACTAGCACGGAGATCACTAATAGGCTTAAATTCCTCTGAGATTTTTTCAGATACTTTATTAATATTTTCCTCGGTCCAGGTTTCTCCGGTAAGTTGTTTCTCGGAGTGAAGTGCTCGCCTAGGCGTTGAGTCCATTCCACCAAAAGCGATAATGGTTTTTGCTACTCTTTCTTGGTTAAACTCAATGAGGAAAGCCCCTATTACAGCAGAAATATCTTGGTCATAGCGTTTCGAGACTTTATAAGCTCTGAATTTCTGGGTAGCATTAAGTTTTGGAATACTAACCGATTTTATAAACTCTCCTTTTTTAAGATTTGTCTTACGATAGCTAATAAAAAAATCTTCAATATCCACTTTACGCTCCCCATTATTGGAACAAATTTTGAGCTGGGAATTTAAAGCTATAAGACATGGTAATGTGTCGCCTATCGGTGATGCTGTTGCTATATTGCCGCAAATAGTTCCAACATTTCTAATTTGATCAGAGCCGATTCGAGTTACTAGATTGGCAAAAGAAGGAAAAAGCTTATCTAAGTAAGGTAAAATTTCGGAATAAGTTACAGCAGATCCAATCGTTAACGCCTTGTTTGTCTCTTCTATTATTCCGAGCTCCTTTACATCTCCAGTGAAAATAATTGTTTGTGTGACTTGTCTGTCTTTACTAAATGATAATCCTAAGTCTGTTCCACCCGCAAGCAATGTAGATGAGGGATAGGTAGAATAAATCTTTGATATTTCCTTTAAAGTCTTAGGTTTAAAAAATCGTTGCCCTTCATGACTATATTCGGCAACGGTGGAAAGATTTTCTGATATAACTTTTTTCTCGGTAAAGACGCGTTCTTGACGTGCAGCATCAACAATTGATCTGTAACCTGTACATCTACACAAATTTCCTGCTAGAGCGTCATGAATGTTTTTATCTGTTTGGATCTTACTGCTATTATAAAATGCATATAATGACATAATGATACCTGGTGTGCAAAAACCGCACTGAGTCCCATCACCGTCTACCATTGACTTCTGAATAGGCTCGAGTATTGCCCTTCTATTCTCAAATTTACAACCTAGCCCTTCGACAGTAAGCAAGTGTTTTCCATCGACTTGTGGTAAAAGGAGCAAGCATGAATTAATAGCACGATATTTAGTATCACGTTTCGTCCTCTCAGCTATAATAACCGTACATGCTCCGCAATCTCCCTCAGCGCATCCCTCTTTTGTGCCCTTTAAAGAAATGTGCTCACGCAAGTAATCAAGCAAGGTCACCGTAGGTGAGATCGTTTCGATGAACTGTGATACGCCGTTTATTGTAAATTGAAGTGCCATAAAGTGGTGGACCTTTTCAATATAATTCAATCATACTCGTTTTACTCAAAGAGCCTTTTCACCAATTACTATTCATCTACCGGCATCCCGCGCCTTATCCAATCCCCAATACCCTGACGCTCTTTGTCGGTCATCTGGGTATCATTACCAAGGGGCATGGCATTTGTAAGGACTGATTGTTTCATTATCTTGGAACCATATTTTTTTATATCATTAATTGTCTCTAGTTTTACCCCACCAGGAGCCTTCACAAAATCTTTATTTGATGGTTTCGCCGCATGGCAACTAACACAATGAGTTTGGACTATTGCTAACACATCAGTTGAATCCATCTGATTTTCTTCTAAAACCTCAACGACATCTCTATGACTGACAAATAAGATTAATATTATCATAAATATTGATGCTGATGGCCATTGCCATTTTAACCGATTTCCAGTTTTACCCTGATTTTTTGAATTAAAGTAATCTCGAATTATCCCACCCACGATAATAACTAAACCTACGACAAGCCATGAGTGTTTCGTGGAAAATATCATAGGAAAATGTGAACTAATCATCATTAAAAGTACGGGCAAAGTTAAATAATTATTATGAGTTGATCGCTGCTTGCCCTCATCCCCGAGAAATTGGGCTGGTTCTTCGCCATCAACAAGGGCTTTAATAATTATTTTCTGATTTGGAATAATTATGAAAAAAACATTTGCCACCATTATGGTGCCAATCATCGCTCCGACATGAACAAAGGCCCCACGTCCACTATACACATGTGTAAAGCCGTAAGATGCCAACAATATCATCAGAAACACAATGATTGACAAGAATAAATCATTTTTACCTAATTTTGATTTACATATGCCATTATAAATAAACCAGCTTAAGACAAAAGCCCCCAAACTAATTGCAACTGCTTGCCATACATTTATGTCCATGACCTCTTTATCAATGAGGAAACTCTCGGCGCCCCAGTAATATATAATTATCATTAATGAAAAGCCGGATATCCAAGTAAAATATGCTTCCCATTTAAACCAATGAAGCTCGGTAGGCATTTTCTCAGGTGCAACAGTATATTTCTGCATAAAATAAAAGCCACCACCATGAACATTCCAGGATGCGCCTTTAACTCCCGATGGTAAACCATCATCTTGCCTAAGACTGTAATCTAGAAACATAAAATAAAATGATGAGCCAATCCAAGCTATTCCCGCAATTAAGTGCAACCACCTAAAGCCTAACTCAATCCAGTCTGCGTAAGCTATTTCAATCATTTATGCATACCTTTTAAAAAACTAACTACCACGATACGTGCTATAAGAAAAAGGAGAAACAAGAAGTGGCACATGATAATGTTCCTCTGAAGAACTAATGTTGAACCTCACAGGAACAATACCTAGGAAATTATTTATCCTCATATCTGGATCTATTGATTTAAAATATTCTCCTATATAAAAATTCAACTCGTATGTCCCAACAACGAAATTCTCTCCCTCTAATATGGGTTCAGAACACCTTCCGTCCTCATTTGTAAAAACCTTAATAATATGAATAGTTTTACTCTCCAGAACTTTCTGCAGTTCGATCTGAACATTTGAAGCTGGACGCCCATTTGATGTATCCAGTACGTGTGTTGTTAAAAACCCCATAATAATTATTTTATCCCAAATATTGAGCTGATTGTAGTTAATTTTCATCTACGTTATAATATATATATGGTACTTCAGCTTTAATAACCGTTGCAAGTGTCGTTATTATTAGAGAGTCAATAAGATGGAAAATTAATTAATGTCGCAAAATAATACTTTAATTGCTTACCCGCGAGATATTAGAGGCTACGAAGAAAAAAATCCCCATGCTAATTGGCCGGGTAATGCCCGCATTGCGTTACAGTTCGTTGTTAATTATGAGGAAGGAGGAGAAAATTGTGTACTGCATGGAGACAAATCTTCAGAATATTTCTTGTCCGAAATTATCGGAGCTGAAGCACGTGAAGGCGTTCGACATATGTCAATGGAAAGCCTATACGAATATGGAAGTAGAGTCGGAGTTTGGCGGCTATTTAAACTTTTTAGAGACAATGACATCCCAATTACTATCTTTGCGATAGCTATGGCACTCGAGAGAAATCCGCAAGTTGTTGAAGTTGCGCTTAGGAATGAATTCGAAATATGCAGTCATGGCTTAAAATGGATTGATTATCAGTCTGTACCAGAGGGGGTAGAGAGGGAGCACCTCCATGAGGCTATTAGAATTCATAAAAAAATGACTGGAGAGCGACCATATGGATGGTATACTGGTCGAACTAGTCCAAACACTCGGCGCTTGATTGCTGAGGAAGGTGGCTTTTTATATGATGCGGACGATTATTCCGACGAACTCCCTTTTTGGTCAAAAATTGAAAAGACCCCACATTTAATTATACCTTATTCACTTGATACAAATGATATGCGTTTTGTTTCTTCTCAAGGCTTCAACTCCGGGGACCAGTTCTTTAACTATCTAAAAGATAGTTTTGATGTTCTATATCAAGAGGGGAAAACAATACCAAAAATAATGTCAGTGGGCTTGCACTGCAGGATTGCGGGTCGACCTGGACGCTTCCAGTCTCTAAAGAAATTCATTAAATATGTTCGCTCGCACGATAAAGTCTGGTTTTGTAGAAGAGTTGATATTGCTCGGCACTGGCGAGAAACTCACCCGTTTCGGGGCCAAAATTGATTTATAAAGAAAATATTCCCACAAGAATGGACCTAGATAATTTTCTAGAAATCTTTGGCGGAGTTTATGAACACTCAGAATGGGTTGCCCAACACGCGTATGAGACTGGTTTAGAAAATAAACACAATAGTGTTGAAGGTCTGTCCTTTATAATGAAGAACGTTGTCGACAGTAGTCCTAGAGAACAAAAATTAAATTTGCTTCGTGCTCATCCTGATCTTGCAGGAAAACTGTCCATCAATAAAAATTTAACCTTAGAATCCGCGTTGGAACAGGATAGTGCTAATTTAAATAATTGCAATGAAGAGGAATTTCTAGAATTCAAAAAACTAAATTATGCTTACAAGAAAAAATTTAACTTTCCTTTTATTTTTGCAGTTCGGGGATACAATCGGACAGATATTTTAGAAATTTTTAATGAAAGAATAAATAATAGTTTAGAAGCTGAATTTGTTGAAGCGATCCGACAGGTCCACCGAATTGCTCTTCTGCGTCTAAAAAATATAAAATAGGAAATGGTTTTTATGGAAAAAAATAATACCAAGATTCCAAGTTTTGCGATAAATGGAATTAATTTAGCGTCACCGCGCCTTAAGTCAGATGTTATTTATGCCACTGATGATTTCTTTGCTGATAAAAATCGACTTATAAAAGTTACTGATCCTATTTTTATTCCTGACAAATATGACAATAATGGTAAATGGATGGATGGATGGGAGTCAAAACGCCGCAGAACTCCCGGCAACGATTACTGCATAATTCGATTAGGCACTAAAGGCATCATAAAAGGAGTTGATATTGATACGAGTTTTTTTACCGGCAACCATCCTCCTAAAGGTTCGATTGAAGCGGCTTTTTTAGAACATGAACCAGATAAGAATACAACTTGGACAGAGCTTTTGACTACCATCGATCTTTCAGCAAATAACCATAATTATTTTGAAATATCTAATGATAAACCTTTCAATTATATACGTCTTAATATTTTTCCAGATGGTGGCGTGGCCAGATTACGTGTTTATGGCATGCCAGTAGGAGTTTGGGAGCCAAACCCAGCAGACGGTCTCCATGAATTATCTGCAATTATAAATGGAGGAAATATTGTGGGCTTTAATGATGCTCATTACGGTGACCCTTGGGTTATTTTAGCGCCAGGCCGAGGGGAAAATATGGGCGACGGGTGGGAGACACGCCGCCGCCGTGTACCCGGAAATGATTGGATAGTTATTTCTCTGGGGTCACCAGGAATAGTAAAACGAGTTGAAGTTGATACAGCTCATTTTAAGGGTAACTATCCAGACAGCTGCTCAGTACAGGGAGCCTTGATAAAAGAAGAAGGTGCGTTAGAAACATTAACCGATAAATGTGACTGGCAAGAATTAATGGGCCAACAAAAATTAGAGATGGACAAAATCCATACATTTGGAAGCAGTGTTATAAAAAATATAGGAGCAATTTCTCACGTTAGACTAAATATTTTTCCTGACGGTGGAGTGAGCCGATTTAGAATTTTTGGAGACCTTTATAATCATGGTTTTTGAATTTGTTCCAAAAAAATTGACTAAAGATAGTTTCAAACCTTTTGGCCAAGTCATCGAAAGGAATGAAGCAGAAAGAATTTTAATAAATGAAGGTACGACTGAGCGTTTCCATGATTTAGCAAATGTTGATGTTAAAAGTAATAACGGTTGCCCAATAATAAGTATATTCCGCGGTCAACCTCGACCTCAACCAATTAAGATTAAAATGATGGAACGTCACCCCCTCGGATCTCAGGCTTTTATTCCCTTACAAAATCAATCTTATTACGTAGTCGTTGCTGAAGAAGCTGCGGAAGTAAACCCAATGGACCTTCATGTATTTTTAGCCAATGGAAACCAGGGTGTAAATTATAACCGTAATATTTGGCATCACCCCCTACTTGTCTCTCAAGAAAATAATGAATTTCTTGTCATTGATCGTGGCGGTGTAGAAGACAACTGCGAGGAACATTGGTTTACGGAGCAACAGGGTTTTGCTGAACTTAATATCAAATAGAAGGTATTTAGGACTTTTTTTGGCTCTATCAAGCGCTGCTAGCTTTATGATATCTAATACTTTTGCAGGTGTATCTTACCAAGACGGCATTAACCCGCTTACAATATCAACTACCAGATTCATACTTCCTGCAATTGCACTAGTTTTCCTTCTAAAATTTCTTAAAATTAATTTAACATTATCCAAAAGAACTGGTTTAATATGTATATTGCTAGGAATGATTACTGTTATTTATACAATAGCCCTGTTAAATGCGATTGAACTTCTTCCTTTCGCAATCGCTATTCTTATTTTCTATCTTTTTCCAGTTCTTACTGGCCTCACACTCTCTATTCTGGGTTTAAAAAAACTTACACTTCGGATGGGCGTAACTACATTAATTGCCTTTTTGGGTCTAGCACTAGCTCTTGGCGTTGAATTTATTAACTTAAACGGCTTAGGCATGATCTATGCTTTGATTGCTGCATTAGGCCTTGCCTCTGTCTCAATAATAAGTAGCCAATTAATGAACAAAAAGGATCCAAGAATAATAACCTTGCATATCTGCGTCTATGCAACATTAGTGTTATCCTGCATTTGTCTTGCTACTGGTAAATTAGCCCTTCCAGTCACATTACACGGTTGGACTAATGTTATGATTTCTCAAATTTTCTACGCTTATGCAATGATCTCATTTTTTATTGCTATCTCCCTAATTGGTGCCGGTGACACAACATTTTACTCAAATTTTGAACCTATTTTAGCAGTAGCCTCAGGTTTTCTATTTTTAGGTCAAAACCTTGTCATGCTGCAATACGTAGGTATTTTTATAGTTGTGATCGCCTTGTTTCTGTCTGAAAATAAAAGTAAATCCAACTAACGTCCGCCGGTCACATCAATATTAGTTCCCGTCACATAGGATGCTTCATCAGAGAGCAACCAAATAATTGATTGTGCTACTTCCTCTGGTTGACCTACTCTCCCCATTGGCAAATTCGGTCCAACGTTAGCGACTCTTCCCTCGGGCTGAATTTCTGTATCTATCACACCAGGACTTACGGCATTTACACGGAGCCCCTCTCCGGCAACTTCTTGAGCCATGCCCCACATAAAGCTATCTACGGCACCTTTACTCGCTGCATAAGGAACACAAAAATTAGGTGCCCCAATTCTGGATGCAGCCGATGAGATAAATACGATTGATCCACCCCCCCCACCATGTTTCTTAGACATATGCTTTACTGACTCGCGGGCTACCAACATCATAGCCGTTATATTAATATTTATGAGTTGCTGTATCTCATCGTGCTTGATCTCATCTACTCGACAATAGGGCTCAACAATACCTGCGCTATTTACGACCCCGGAAATCATACCCAAATCCGATTCGCATTTCTGGAACAGGTTTATGACATCACTTTCATTACAAATATCCCCTTTTTGTATAATAGCTGATTTACCAATTTTACGGACCGCTTCAGCAGTCTGTTCTGCGCGCATCTTATTATTGTTATAGTTAATACAGACGTCCCATCCGGCTTTAGCCGCCAGAATTGAGGTTTGGTGACCTATTCCACGGCTCCCTCCAGTTACAATAAGCACTTTTTTCATTTAAAACCTCTTCAATTACCTGGTTATTATTAATGTTGCGGAACCCAAAACCTGTGTTATCAAAATACTATAAAGAATTGCATTACATGCAGTTTACAGTCATGTTATATGATAACTTCTTAATTTAAAATTGTTATATCTATTCAAAGTTTCCCACGTAAATCATTTAGAAAAAATCTGTCAATGCACCCTTCAAAGATTATGATTCTCGGTTTTATATATGCTAGTCTTTCTACAATAATTGGCGGGGTTACTGTGGTTTTAACTCGTTTAATAATTACAGAAACAGATCCATTATCCCTCGCTTTTATTCGGTACGGGATTGGTGGAATTGCAGTAGCGATTATCTTGTATATTGTTTCGAGCCCACCTAAAATTGAATCATCTGACAGAATAGCAATTATTCTTCTCGGCATCGTAATGTATGCCGCCTTTCCATACCTAATGGCCAGGTCACTCGAAGATACGACAGCCGCACGGGGAGGACTTTTATTTGCAACAATGCCTCTTGTTACAATAATCATTGGAGCAATGTTCAAAGTGGAACAATTAAATCTAACAAAAATATTAGCAGTTTTATGTGCAATGATTGGAACCGGCATCGCAATCACCGAAAATATTGATTCAACTGCACCGAGAGCCTTAGTTGGCGACTTTTTTATGTTTCTAGGAATGATAGCTGTTTCAATATTCAACGTTTTCTCTAGACCTTACTTATTGAAATACGGCAACTTAGCTTTAATGACTTATACGTTGTTCGTTGGCGTAATAACTTTATTCATTTTAGCAGTAATATTTGGAGCACCTTTTAATGGATCACTATCATTTGATATGAGGGGTTGGTCTATCGTCTTAGTTCTGGCAATTCCGGGTGGAACCCTGATGTTTCTGTTATGGGGAAGAGCATTGAGTAGCATCTCACCGACACAGGCAGCAATCGCTACGGGTTTAAATCCTGTTACAGCTATTTTATTAGGGGCATGGATACTATATGAACCTGTTACATTAAGATTATTAGGAGGTTTTCTTCTAATTTTATTAGGTATTATAATTTCATCAAGGTCACAGGTAACTGCTAGTTCCTCTAAAATTCTGGCGAAAGAATAATGCAATTATTCAATCCCCGAGCTGGAATTATCTTTATGGTTTTAGCCATGTTAGTTAATTCGTCAAAAGATGGAATAGCAAAATTATTAGCAGAGAACTATACCCCTTTATCAATTCTCTTAATTCAGTTTATAGCAACCAGTATTGTTTTAGGGCCAATAGTGATAAAGAAGTATGGTTTAATATCTGTTATTCCTAGAAATCCAATAGCTCAATTGATAAGGGCTTCATTTGTCACAGCGGGCGTTGGATTATATTACTGGGCAATAAACTTTATTAATATAGCTGACGCCACAGCCATGATATTTATAGCACCTATAATAGTGACGGCCTTGTCCCCGTGGATTCTCGGTGAGCCTTTGGGTATTAGAAGAACGATTGCTGTTATAATAGGTTTCATTGGGGTGCTAATTATTCTTCGACCAACTATGGACGGTGATCGCATAGGATACTTTATTGCACTGGGATCAGGAATATTCCTCGGGGCTTTCTACATTGCGAACCGCAAGTTATCTGATTCAACCCCAGTTCTTTCATCAGCATTTTACACATCCTTTTTTGGTTTGATTTATTTAATCCCATTTTTACCACTCTACTGGGTTAAACCAGATCTTTCTGATGCTACAATATTTTTAGGTTTCACAAGTTTAGCTACCTTGGGTCAGGTGTTAATGGTGGCTGCTTTCAGTTTTGCGCCTGCAAATATTATAGCGCCTTTTCAATATTCACAGATGATTGGAGCTACGCTAATTAGTTATTTTTTATTTGGAGCATTACCTGACCAATGGGGCTGGGTAGGCATAAGTATCGTAGTTGGAGCTGGAATTTATATCGCTTTAAGAGAAGCAAAAATAAAAGACTAACCTACATTACTCATAATCAATATAGTAGCCACAATAATTATATATACACTAGAGCTCTGATGCCTAGCCAATCTCAGAAATTCATGATACCTCAGAATAATAATAATATTTTTTAAATTGAGAAATAGAATGACTGAATCTAAAAATAAAATTCTTATTGTCGGCGCTGGACCTGTCGGTCTTATTGCGGCCTTAAAACTATCACAATCCGGAGTTCCTGTAACAGTACTTGAGAAAGAAAGCACACTTCTCGACGATCCAAGAGCAGCGACAACACACCCTGCAACTCTCGAAATGCTTAGTGAATTAGGAATGTTAGAAGAGGCTGAGAAACAAGGTCTCGTGTGTGATGAAATGTATTTCTGGGATCGCCCAACGGGCAAAATTATCGCTAAATTTAATCACCGTATACTAAAAGATCAGACTAAATTTCCTTATGTGGTCCAATGTGAGCAATATAAACTTGCTAAGATTGCCCTAAAAATGCTGGATGATTATCCAAATTCAGAGGTCTTGTTTTCCCATGAAGTAACTGCGGTTAACCAGAAGTCAGACCAAGTGGAGTTAGATGTAAATAATACTAATGGTAGTAGTAAGTTCGTTGGCTCATTCGTGATTGGGTGCGATGGAGGAAAGAGTGTCATTCGCAAATTCTCGGAGATAGAATTTGACGGTTTCACCTATCCTGAGCGATTTGTAGTATATACAACGCCTTTTGATTTTGAGACAGCCAGAGGTTGTTGTTATCGGAATTATTACGCTGACCCAGTAGAATGGAGCAATTTATTTAAGGTATCTGGAAATGGGCCGCCGGGCCTCTGGCGTGCGGTTTTCCCGACCGATATGAAGCAATCTGACGAAGAAGTTATGAGAGAAGAATTTGTACAACAAAAAATGCAAAAATTCTTTCCAAAATCTGGTGACTACGAAATTATTCATAGAAACGTATATACTATTAATCAACGGGTAGCATCCAAGTTTAGAAAAGGTCGAATTCTTCTCGCTGGAGACTCAGCCCATTTAAATAATTCAATTGGTGGCATGGGATTGAATGGCGGTATTCATGATGCCTGCAATGCCGCTGAAAAATTAATCAGCGTCTGGAGAGGTGCGTACAATATAGATTATTTAGATACTTACGATTTGCAACGCCGCACTATCACGCATGAATTTACACAAGCTCAAACAATAGCTAACAAAAAGCGTCTAGAAGCAAAAGACCCCGAAACACGTGAAAAGAATCTAGCCGAGCTTGCTGCAACAGCTGAGGATCCAAAAAGAGCTGAAAATTTTCTGCTGAATAGTTCAATGTTGTCAGCGGTGCGCCGTGCAGCTACATTAGGTTAATTAACATTAACAGAGAAAATAAATGACTGAACTTGATATTTATGAAAAACAGAATTTTGGTAATTTAAGTGGTATTGGCTCTAATCCAGCTCTTCTAATTGTAGATTTTGTGAATGGATTTACTGATCCTAATCAATTTGGAGGAGGCAACATTAATGATGCCATAAATAAAACATCAGAATTATTAAAGTTTTCAAGATTACAAAAATTCCCTATTGCAATGACTAGAGTAGTTTATGCTGACAATGGCAGTGATAACGGTATTTTTTGCGTTAAAGCACCGGCCTTGGCGAACCTAACAGAAAGTAACTCAAGTAGCCAAATAGTTGAGGAATTATCGCCTATTGCTGGTGAGTATATTGTAAGAAAAACCCAACCATCAGCATTTTTTGGTACGAATCTTGTTGGATGGTTAACAAGTAAAAGCGTCGATACAGTATTAGTTACTGGGTGCACGACCTCTGGATGTGTAAGGGCATCTGTAATTGACTCGATGAGTTATAATTTCAGAACAGTTGTAGTAACAGATGGTGTTGGAGATAGAGCTATTGGGCCCCACGAAGCAAATTTATTCGACATGCAGCAAAAGTATGCAGACCTAATGTCTGTAGAGGAAATCATAAAGTATTTTTAGATTAATAATTTAAATTGTAGTTTGATCAAGCAATCGGATAAAGTTTCAAAGTAATTTTAATTATATCATAGAATGGGTATTTGGATGAAATTATCGTACTTTATACAACCAGTTCATCCACTAAACCGTAATTATCGTGAAATCCTCAACGAAGATATAGATTCTGTTATATTGGCCGATCGTCTTGGCTATGAAGAGGCTTTTATTGGCGAACACTTTACTGACCT
>Ga0209425_10001088_pt1 | contig 32040 bp, 24 predicted proteins | sample COG_05_FD_184749 | JGI IMG/M metagenome (GOLD analysis project Ga0209425, IMG submission 184749) | Pelagic Microbial community sample from North Sea - COGITO 998_met_05 (SPAdes) (version 2) | ecosystem: Environmental > Aquatic > Marine > Neritic zone/Coastal water | place: Helgoland, sampling...
TTGATTTTCAACCCAATTAATTTTATTTGAAACATATGACCAAGTTCTAACATTTGCAATTCTATTTGATAAAGAATCAACATTTCCCTCTAATTTATCCAATTTCATCAACTGTAACCTCATATAATCATTGGTAATTTTGCCATGAGGGCTATTTAAGAAACTAAAAACTTTGCTAACGACCTCAAGATGATTTCCATAGGTCTTTTTTACAAAGTCAGGGATCTGACAACATTCCCAAAGTAAATTTAATGTTTTTTGATCATCTTTGATATTATGGGTTTTCATGTCCTTTAAAAAGTATTTTAAAACTTTTTCATCCTCACACTCATGTATCTTTTTTAACCAGTTTCTGTGAGGTTTTTCTTCAAGTGATTTAATTAAACTTATACTATTATTAAAATTCAAATTAGAATTTCTCCAGAATAAAATATTTATTTCTTCAAATTTATGATTTTCTAAAGACTCAACATCATCTGCATTAATTTCTTTACAATCACCAGTAATTCCAAAATTACCATCATTTAGGTATCTTCCAGCCCTACCTGCAATTTGCCCAATTTCTGATAGATTTAATCTTCTTAATTTCTTGCCATCAAATTTTTTTAGATTTGAAAAATATACATTTTCTAAATCCATATTTATTCCCATGCCAATTGCGTCTGTAGCAACAAGAAAGTCAACATCGCCTGATTGATATAATTCAACTTGAGCATTTCTAGTTTTTGGACTTAGAGAACCCATAACTATCGCTGCCCCACCTTTTTGTCTTCTTACTAATTCAGCTATTGCATAAACTTCTTCAGTAGAAAATGCTATTATTGCAGTTTTTCTATTAATCCTTGAAATTTTTTTATGTCCAGTATATGAAAGTTTGGAGAGTCTATTTTTATTTATAAACTCTGTATCTTCACCTAGTTTATTTATAATACTTTTAATAGAACTTGATCCCATAAACATTGTTAATTTTTCACCCCGTAGATTCAATAATCTATCTGTAAAAATATGTCCCCTCTCATGATCAGCACACATTTGAATCTCATCTATTCCTACAAAGTCCAAATGTTTATTAATTGGCATAGACTCCACTGTGCATAAAAAATATTTTGCGTTCGTGGGAATTATTTTTTCCTCTCCTGTAATTAGAGCAACTTTATCAGGGTTTGTCTTTTTTATAATCTTGTCATAAACCTCTCTAGCCAGTAGTCTTAAAGGAAAACCTATCATCCCCGAGTCAAATGAAAGCATCGTTTCAATCGCAAAAAAAGTTTTTCCAGTATTTGTGGGGCCTAGAACTGCAGTAATTTTATGTTGTGACATTTCTATTTATGGTACCTTTAATTTTTTCTCCACCATATGTTGTTAGCTACGAAGAACAAAAATGGGTTAAAACATGACCGAATCGCAGAGCCAAACGTTCTCATTTTTAATCTATACTAATCTAAATTAATATAATTAAAAATAATAAATAACAATTATCCACCAGGTCCTAAATTAGATGGTTTTATTTTAAGTATTTTCCACACACCTGATGCAGAAGTTATAATTTTATTGTTACATCTTAACTCACAAAATAAAAATATTAATGTATTTGTTTTTTTTAAAATTTTAGTAAAACCAGTTATTTCATCTCCTACTTTTGAAGCTCCAATAAATTTTAGATCTAATGAAATAGTCACACATGGTGCATTCCCAGAAGCTCTATGAGCGGCTGTCCCTGCTCCTGCATCAATTAAAGCCGACAAATAACCTCCATGAGTTATCCCAGCTGCATTTAAATGATTTTCATTTATTGTTGTTTTGAACTCATAATCTGTATCAGTTACGGTTTTAAAAAAAACACCACCATTATGTTTCATAAATCCAGGTTTAATACTTATTTGTTCATACTCACCACTCATACTTTTTTATAATATAAAAGTTAAAAATAATAAAACTATAAAAATAATCCCAAAAAAATAAATTACAGATTTTTGTAAAGATGATTTAGTCAGCCATTCAAACATATTCTACCCTTTTTGGTGGACCGCCCAGAACTCGAATCTGGAATCTCCCGGTTCGTAGCCGAGCGCCTTATCCAATTTGGCCAGCGGTCCGTAATTAAATAATTTGCTCAATATAACAAAATTTTTGATGTTATTTAACTTATAAAATATTATGCTGTATTAGCAATGATCAAAAAGCCAAAAGATGTAGTTATAACTGCCGCATTAAGAACCCCTATAGGCACATATAAAGGATCTTTAAAAGAACTTAGCGCTGATAAGCTAGGTGCACTAGCCATTAAAGAAACTATCCATAAATCAAAATTAAAGCCAGATGATATTGATGAAGTGATTATGGGACACGTTCTGACCTCTGGATTAGGACAAAATCCGGCTAGACAAGCATCTATTTATGCTGGAATTCCAGTTTCAAAACCTGCACATATCGTTAATCAAGTATGTGGATCTGGATTAAGATCTATAATTACAGGTTATCAATCCATTAAACTAGGTGAGAATAACATCATAGTTGCTGGAGGACAAGAAAACATGTCTCGAGCACCACACGCTATATTTTATAGAGAAGAAAACAAACTAGATGAAAAAAAATTAGTTGATACGATGCTCAATGATGGCTTGATAGATTCATTTAATAATTATCATATGGGAGTTACTGCAGAAAATGTTGCAAAAAGATATAAAATTTCTAGGGAAGAGCAAGATTTATTTGCATTAGATTCTCAAGAAAAAACTCAAAAAGCTTATAATAAAAATAAATTTAAAGATGAATTAATAAAATTAAAGATAAATTCGAGTAATAAAAGTTTTGTTTTTGAAAAGGACGAGCATCCAAGAAGTAATTTGAATTTAAAAGATTTAAAAAAGTTAAAAACAGTTTTTAAAGAAAATGGAACAGTTACTGCTGGTAACTCATCAGGAATTAATGATGGGGCGGCAGCAACTGTATTAATGACAAGAAAAAATGCAGAAGCTAGAGGTATAGAACCATTAGTTAAAGTGGTATCTTGGGCAACATGTGGAATTGAGCCCTCATTGATGGGACTTGGTCCAATTCAAGCTGTAAATTTGGCCTTAGAAAAAGCAGGATGGAAAAGGGAAGATGTTGATTTGTTTGAAATCAATGAAGCATTCGCAGCTCAAAGTATTGCTGTAGTTAGAGACCTCAAAATTCCAAAAGAAATTGTAAATGTTAATGGTGGTGCAATTGCATTAGGTCACCCGATTGGAGCTTCAGGAACTCGAATTCTTGTAACACTTATTCATGAGATGATTAGACAAAATAAAGCCAAAGGTTGTGCGACGTTATGCATTGGTGGCGGTATGGGAATAGCTATTTGTGTAGAAAAAAATTAATAATAAATTTTCTTAAAATATTTATTTATAAGAGCACTCTGAATCCAAAATCTTGCATCTAAATTTTGTTTTTTTTTAAGTATATTTAATTTTTTTAATATAAATGTAAACATTATGTGTAAGTAACAAGTAAGGTTGTCTAAAAATGGTGCTAAATGTGTTAAAAATATATAAAATAACCTTAATTTAGGTGTATAAAACGTTTTAAATAATGAGTGAAAAATTAGTTGTCCCAGATATTGGTGAATTTGAAAAAGTTGAGGTTATTGAGCTTTTAGTAAAAGCAGGAGATCAAATAAATTTAAATGATCCTGTTGTTACTATTGAAAGCGATAAATCTAGCGTTGAAATTCCATCAACAGTTTCAGGAAAGATAAAGTCTGTAAATGTTAAAGTTGGTGATAAGATTTCTATGGGGGATTTATTATTAAGTGTTGAGTCATCAAAACAGAGCTATTCAGAAAAGACATTACCTAAAGACACAGAAAGTATTATTAATCAAGCAGAGTCAGTTTTAAGAAATAAAGAAAAAGAAAAAAATATTTCACAAAAGCCGGTTAAAGAAAAAAAACAAACAATAATTCAAGCTACAAATAACTATGATATAGATCCACTAGAAACCCAAGATTGGTTAGAATCTTTATCTGCAGTTGTTGAAAAGGATGGAAATCAAAGAGCTCATTTTTTGATAAAAGAATTGATCAATAAAGCTTATCGAGAAGGTGCAAATATTCCTTACACACAGCACACTCCTTATATCAACACAATTCCACCAGAAGCGGAGGCTAAATCTAATGGTGACCAAAATATTGAAAGAAGGATAAGGTCTTTAATTAGATGGAATGCAGCAGCCATGGTTGTAAGAGCAAATAAAAAATTTCCTGAATTGGGTGGTCACATAGGTACATTTGCATCGGCAGCAACACTTTATGATGTTGGAATGAATCATTTTTGGAGAGCAAAAAATAATAAATTTGGTGGTGATTTAGTTTATTTCCAAGGTCATAGTGCGCCAGGTATGTATGCTAGAGCATTTCTAGAAGGTAGACTAAATGAAAATCAATTAGATAGATTTAGACAAGAGGTTAAACCGGGTGGACTTTCTTCATATCCACACCCATGGTTGATGCCAAATTTTTGGCAGTTTCCAACTGTATCGATGGGTTTAGGGCCTATGCTAGCGATTTATCAGGCAAGGTATATGAAATATTTAATTAACAGAGGGTTAATTAATGATGAAGGTAGGAAGGTTTGGGCTTTTTTAGGTGATGGAGAAATGGATGAACCAGAATCTTTAGGCGCAATAGGTTTGGCTGCTAGAGAAAAATTAGACAACTTAATATTTGTTGTAAATTGTAACCTTCAGAGGTTAGATGGACCTGTAAGAGGTAATGGAAAAATTATTCAAGAATTAGAAGGAAGTTTTAGAGGAGCTGGCTGGAATGTAATTAAAGTAATTTGGGGATCTTATTGGGACTCTTTAATAGCTAATGATAAAACAGGACATCTAGTTAAGATTATGAATGAAACAGTTGATGGTGAATATCAGGCAATGAAAGCTAGAGATGGATCTTATGTTAGAGATAAATTTTTTGGTAAATATCCAGAGACTCAAGAGCTAGTTTCCAGTTTGTCGGATAAAGATATTTGGAGACTAAATAGAGGCGGTCACGACCCCCACAAAGTTTATGCAGCATATGATCAAGCAACAAAAAATAAGGGTAGCCCAACAGTTATAATAGCAAAAACTATCAAAGGTTATGGAATGGGTAAAACTGGAGAAAGTGTTAATACCTCACACCAAACTAAAAAGCTAGATGTTGATGATTTATTGTACTACAGAGATCGTTTTGATGTCCCATTAACAGACGAACAAGTAAAAAATATTGAATATTTTAGACCAGATGAAAAATCAATAGAGATTAAATATATTAAAGAAAAGAGAATGAGACTTGGTGGTTTTTTACCTGAAAGAACAACATACTCAAAACCCATCAAAGCACCAGCAAAAAACATTTTTGATTTTATGAAAATATCAACAGGTAAAAAAGAGATGTCGACTACCATGGCATTAGTCAGAATGCTTACAAATTTATTGAGAGATAAAAATGTTTCACCAAGGTTAGTTCCAATTATTCCTGATGAAGCAAGAACTTTTGGAATGGAAGGTTTTTTTCAAAAAATAGGAATATACGCTCACGAGGGACAAAAGTACGAACCTGAAGATTCTGCTCAATTAAGTTCTTATAAAGAAGAAAAAACTGGACAGGTGTTAGAAGAAGGAATTAATGAAGCTGGAGCAATGTCATCTTGGATCGCAGCAGCCACAGCTTATACCAATCATGATATTGAAATGATACCAATTTATATTTTTTACTCTATGTTTGGTTTCCAAAGAATAGGCGATCTTGCATGGGCAGCTGGTGATAGCCAAGCAAGAGGGTTTTTAATTGGGGCGACTGCTGGACGAACAACTTTAGCAGGAGAAGGGTTACAACATCAGGATGGCCATAGTCATTTAATTGCATCAACCATTCCAAATTGTGTTTCATATGATCCAACTTTTCATTATGAATTGGCTGTAATATTTAGAGAGGGGTTGAGAAGAATGCATGAAAAAAACGAGAATATTTTTTATTATATTACCACTATGAATGAAAACTACTCTCACCCAGCAATGCCAAAGGATAAAAATTGTGAGGAAGGTATTCTTAAAGGAATGTACAAAATTAAAGAATTTAATAGATATCAAAAAACTAAAATTCAACTCTTGGGTTCTGGCACAATATTGAGAGAAATGATAGCTGCTGCTGAAATTCTTCAAAATGAATACCAGATAGACAGTGAAATTTGGAGTGTTACAAGTTTTAATGAACTTAGAAGAGATGGGATGGAAGCCGAAAGATTTAATCTCTTAAATCCAGATGAAAAGCAAAAAATTCCATTTGTAGAACAGTGTTTAGGAAAAACAGAAGGACCAATCATGGCAGCCTCTGATTATATGAGAATGAATTCTGACCAAATTAGACCTTATACTAGCAAAAGTTTTTACTCATTGGGAACAGATGGATATGGAAGAAGTGATACAAGAAAAAATCTTAGAAATTTCTTTGAGGTTGATAAAGAACATATAGTTGCTTACGGACTTAGTGTTTTAGCGAAAGAACAATTAATAACCTCAAAGTATGCAAAAGAAGCAATTAAAAAATACAATATTGATGGAAGCAAACTAATGCCTACAAAGCTATAAATGTCAGATATAGAAATAAAAGTCCCAAATATCGGTGAATTTAAAGATGTTGAGGTAATTGAAGTATTGGTTTCAAATGGTCAATCTGTATCAAAAAATGATCCGCTTATTACTATTGAAAGTGATAAATCCAGTGTTGAAATTCCATCTTCTTTGGAGGGAAAAGTTAAGTCATTAAACATTAAAGTAGGAGATAAGGTTTCAGAAGGAGATACAATATTAATAATAGAAAATAGTGAAGAGGCGAAAGTAGATATTAAAAAGCATTCTAAAATTAAAAAAGAAGAAGAAAAAATTCAAACTAATAACGAAACAATAGTTAATGGTAACTTAAAACAAGACTTTATAGAAAAAAAAGTTTCTGGAATTTCTTCAGCAAGTCCTAAGGCACGTAAATTTGCGAGAGAGCTTGGAGTAGATATAAATGAAATTAATGGTAGTGAACGACAAGGAAGAGTTTTAGAAAGTGATGTGAAAAATTTTATATACTCCAGGATTAACAATCAAACTAAAATAAAAGAAGCCAAATCAAAAAAAATTAAAAGTGAATTTTCTCACTCAGATTTTGGAGAAGTTGAAATTAAAGATATACCAAGAGTTAAAAAGTTAGCGTCAACTTACTTAATAAATTCTTGGACAACAATACCTCATGTAACGAATCATGACGAGTTAGATATAACTGAAATGGATGAATTTAGAAACTCTTTCACAGACATGTATACAGGTGAGAAGAAAAAAATTACACCATTAGCTTTTATAGTTAAAGCTTTAGCCTCATCTTTAAAAAAATTTCCAAGCTTTAATTCATCAATTGATGATATAGAAAATGGAAAAATTACTATAAAAAAATATTTTCATATTGGGATCGCAGTAGATACACCCCATGGTTTGATGGTACCTAAAATAAGAAATGTTGATAATAAAAATATTAGTCATATAAGTGAAGAACTAAAAACTGTCAGTGAACAGTGTAAAAATTTAAAGATAGATAAAAAAGAATTTTTTGGAGGATCTATGACAATTACTAGTCTGGGAGGTATTGGTGGTTCATTTTTTACACCAATAATAAACTTACCTGAAGTTGCAATTTTAGGAGTTGGAAAATCTCAAAAAAAAAATATTTTTATTAATGGTAAATTTCAAATCAGAACTATGCTTCCAATCTCACTGTCATACGATCATAGAATAATTGATGGAGCAGAAGCAGCTAGATTTAATAATGATCTTAAAGAAAATTTAGGTAAAAACTTTGCTTATAAGTTAGCTGTATAAATTTTTATGTCAAAAACAGCATCATTATTTAGCGCATTACTTTGCACATTAATATGGGGAACAACTTTTATTGCCCAGGATACTGGTATGGATGATATTGGTCCCTTTACATTTAATGCTGTAAGATTTTTTGTTGGGTTTTTAGCAGTAGCACCCTTAGCTTTTATTTTTGAAAGAAAAAATATTTTAAATTCAATTAAAAAAGATCAAAAACAATTTATCAACCTGGCTATTTTAATAGGCCTGTCTTTATTCTTAGGTTCTGCACTACAACAAGTGGCTTTACTGTATACAGATGTTGCTAATGCAGCATTCTTTACTATTTTTTATGTTCCGATGGTGCCAATCATAATTTTTTTTATGTATAAAAAACCAATTCATTGGAGTATTTGGCCTTCAGTTTTTCTTTGTGTGATAGGAGGTTATTTATTAACTAATTTTTATAGTTCAACTGTTAGAATTGGAGATACACTTGTGATACTGGGAGCTTTTTTCTGGAGTACCCATATTATTTTTACTGGTAAAATTATAGATAAATACAATCTTCCATTAACAATAGGTGCAATTCAAACTTTAATTGTTGCTTTTTTATCATTAATTGTTGGGTTATGTTTTGAAGAATTTATTTGGTCCAATATTCTTAAAGAAAAGTTTCAAATTTTATATGCAGGAGTTTTATCTGGGGGTTTTGCATTTGTGTTGCAAATATATGCCCAAAAAAATATTTCCCCTGCTCCGTCAGCAATAATTTTTTCTTTAGAGGGTGTTTTTGCTACTATTGCAGCTTGGATTTTGTTAAATCAAATTTTAAATATTAATAATTTATTTGGATGTCTATTTATTTTATTTGGAGTTTTGTTTTCTCAACTAGTGCCGATATTCAAAAAAAATTAATTATAAATTATAATAAATAAAATTATCGAAACAATAATTCTATAAACTACAAAAATATTTAAAGAAAATTTATTTATATATTTTAAAAAAAATTTAACAGTGAAATAAGAAAATAAAAAAGATAAAGTTATCGCTATGAGTACGAATAAATTAAACTCTAAACTTTGATAAGTAATATCTTTCAAACTTAATACGCTTGCACCAACTAAAGCAGGTATAGCTAATAAAAAAGATATTTTACTTGAGTCAAATCTGTTAAATCTAAAAATTCTTGCAACCGTTATTGTAATTCCAGCTCTACTAACTCCTGGTATTAATGCAAGTATTTGAAATAATCCAATATACAATATTACTCTAAAGTTTAAGTTAGATGATATACTTTTATCAAACCGACATTTATCTGCAAAATATAAAATAATTCCAAATACTAATGTAGTCCAAGCAATTATCTTAATATCTCGTAATACATAAATTAATTCTGTTGCATAAAGAAGATAGCCAACAATAATAAGAGGAATGGAGCCAAATACCATTAACGATAACAATCTTTTATTGTCTTTTATATTAATTAAATCTTTTCTAAAAAAAAATATGATTGCCAATAAAGATCCAAGATGTAAGCTTACATCTATTAATAGAGAGCTTGACTTAAATTCATAAAGAGTAGATACAACAATTAAGTGAGCAGATGAACTTATTGGCAAAAACTCAGACACACCTTGCACAAGAGATAGAATTACAATTTCAATTATATTTTTTAGCATTTTCTTTCGTAACTTAAATAATGCTTAAATAAAACAATTCCTAGGCAACATAATAGATATGCATAATTAGCAAATATATTGAAAACAAAGGCTTTTTAAAAAATAAAGGTCATAAATACTGACTCAGTTTCTCTTTTTTATTAGAAAAGCTTGGTATAAGTTAAGTAAAAAAGGGAAAAAAATGTCAGATAAAATGCTTAAATTTGTAAATATAGGTCAACAAAACCCACCTAAAAGAGAGGTTTTAAATAGAAAAGATGACTTTAATGAAATTTATAATGAGTTTATTCAGGAAAAGGCAGGTGAACAAGCGAGCAGGTGTTCACAGTGTGGAGTTCCATTTTGTCAAGTTCATTGCCCTTTAAGTAATAATATTCCTGACTGGTTAAAATTAACAGCTGAGGGAAGATTAAAAGAAGCTTATGAGTTGGCACAAAGTACAAACAATATGCCGGAAGTTTGTGGAAGGATTTGTCCACAAGACAGGTTGTGTGAAGGGAATTGTGTTATTGAACAGTCAGGTCATGGAACTGTTACAATAGGATCGGTTGAAAAGTATATAACTGACAAAGCTTGGATGGAAGGTTGGATTAAACCAATTGAAGTTATAAGTGAGAAGAATCAGAGTGTAGGAATTATAGGCGCAGGACCAGCAGGTTTAGCTGCAGGAGAACAACTACGTAAATTAGGTTATCAAATTACAATATATGATCGTTATGATAGATCAGGTGGATTATTAATTTATGGAATACCTAATTTTAAATTAGAAAAGTTTGTAGTAGAGAGAAGAACTAAACTTCTTGAAGATAGTGGTATTAAGTTTGTCCAAAATTTTGAAGTAGGAAAAGATGCCACATTAGATCAGTTAAGAGAGAAGCATGATGTTATATTAATAGCAACAGGAGTGTATAAAGCTAGAGAAGTAGATTTACCTGGCAAAGACTTAGCAAATATTTTTCCAGCAATGGAATTTTTAAAAGCTTCTAATAAAAAAGGACTAGGTGATAAAGTAGAATTATTTGATAATGGAACTTTAAATGCAGAAGGAAAAGATATTGTTGTAATAGGTGGAGGTGATACAGCAATGGATTGTGTTAGAACTTCTATAAGACAGAATGCAAAATCTGTAAAATGTTTATATAGAAGAGATAAAAAAAATATGCCAGGATCAGCTCGTGAAGTTGGAAATGCTGAAGAAGAAGGTGTTGAATTTGTTTGGTTATCAAGCCCTAAAGAATTTATAGGAAAAAATAAAGTTGAAGGTTTAGTTGTAAATAAAATTAAACTAGGTGAACCAGATGATAGTGGTAGAAGAAAACCTGAGATACAAGAAAATTCTGAATTTAATATTAATGCAGACATAGTTATAAAAGCTTTGGGATTTGATCCTGAAAACTTACCAAAATTATTTAACTCAAAAGATTTACAGATAACTAAATGGGGAACTTTAAAAGTAGATTTTGACACAATGGAAAGTAATTTACCAGGAGTGTTTGCTGCAGGAGATATAGTTAGAGGAGCATCATTAGTGGTTTGGGCTATTAGAGATGGGAGAGATGTAGCTGAGTCTATTAGAAAATTTTTAGAACAAAAGGAATTAAAAACCTCAAAAGTTGCATAATGAAAAATTATTTAAAAAATTGTAAAATTTTAAAGAAGGGTCACGTTTACTCAAAAAGTATGGAGCATGATGCGTGTGGAGTAGGCCTAATAGCCTCTACTGAAGGTAAAAAATCAAGAAAAGTAGTTGAATACGGTATTAATGCTTTAAAGGCAGTTTTTCATAGAGGAGCTGTTGATGCTGATGGAAAAACAGGTGATGGAGCGGGAATTCATTTAGAAATTCCCTCTGATTTTTTTGTAGAAAAAATAGAGCTTACTGGTCATAAACATGATGGTTCTGAAATTTGTATAGGAATGGTTTTTTTGCCTAGAAATAATTATGACGCTCAAGAAAATGCTAGGACTTTAGTTGAGAGTGAACTAACTAAAAGTGACTTTAGTATTTATGGTTGGAGACAAGTTCCAGTAAATACAAAAGTCCTTGGAGAAAAAGCAAATTTCACTAGACCAGAAATAACTCAAGTACTTTTTAAAAATAATAATAAAAATTTAAGTGGAAAAAAACTTGAGCGTAAATTGTATGAATCAAGAAGAAAAATAGAAAAAAAAGCTATAAAAAATGCAATTGAAGGTTTTTATATTTGCTCATTAAGTTCTAAATCTATTATTTATAAAGGAATGTTTTTAGCAGAATCAATTGCTGACTTTTATATAGATTTAAAAGATGAAAGATTTATTTCTCGTTATGCAATATTTCATCAAAGGTTTTCTACAAATACAGCCCCAAGTTGGGATCTTGCGCAACCTTTTAGAGCAATCGCTCATAATGGAGAGATAAACACTTTAAAAGGGAATTATAATTGGATGAAAGTACATGAACAAGAGATGGATAGTCCACTATTTGAAGACATGGAAAATTTAAGACCTGTTATTCCTGCTGGGTCATCAGACTCTGCAGCTTTAGATAGTGTTTTTGAGTTATTAAATATTTCAGGCCAACCAGCGCCTCTAGCAAAGCTAATGTTAATTCCTGATGCATGGTCTAAAAAAAGTAAGACACTTTCGAAAGATCATCAGCAATTGTTTAATTTTTTAAATAGTACAATGGAACCTTGGGATGGGCCTGCGGCAATTGCTGGAACAGACAATGAATGGGTCATAGCTGCTACTGATAGAAATGGCCTACGTCCAATGAGGTATACAATCACTAAAGATAAAATTCTTTGTGCTGGATCAGAAACAGGAATGGTAGAATTAGACGAAAAAAAAATAATTACTAAAGGAAGATTGGGACCTGGTGAAATAATAGGTGTTAGAATAGAAAAAGGTAAAGTTTTTACCAACAGTAAAATTAAAGACTTTCTAGCGAGAGAATATAAGCATTTTAACAACCAAATTGTTGAGTTAGACAAAAAACTTACAATAAAAAATGAAAAACCCATATTTTCTGGCGAAGAGCTTAGAAAAAGACAACACTCATTTGGATACAGTTTGGAGGATTTAGAGCTTATTTTACATCCAATGGCTGAAGATGCCAAAGAGGCAATTGGGTCTATGGGGGATGATACACCACTTGCAGTATTATCTGATAAATATAGACCTCTATATCATTTTTTTAGACAAAACTTTAGCCAAGTAACTAACCCACCCATTGACTCTCTAAGAGAAAATAAAGTTATGAGTTTAAAAACGAGGTTTGGAAATCTTGGAAATATTTTAGATTTTACAAATTTAACTCAAGAAAATATATATGTATTAAACAGTCCTATCTTATCAAACTTACAGTTAGAAAAGTTTATCAACTTTTTTGGAAAAAACTCAATTTTAATTGATTGCACCTTTGATCACGAAGAGAATCTTGAACAGGCAATTAAAAAAATACAGAAACAATCAGAAATTTCAGTTAGACAAGGTATAACCCAGTTAATCTTAAGTGACAAAAATGTTAAAGAAAAAAGATTAGCAATGCCAATGCTTTTGTGTGTTGGTGCAATAAACACTCATCTTATTAAAAATAAATTAAGAGGTTATGCCTCTATTAATGCTCAAACGGGCGAAGCGCTAGACACGCATTCATTTGCAACTCTTATTGGTGTTGGAGCCACAACAGTTAATCCTTATCTAGCACTAGACAGCTTATATCATAGATTTGAAAAAAAATTATTTGGGAATTTTGGTTATGACGAATGTATAGAAAGATTTATTCAGTCAGTTAATTATGGTTTGTTAAAAATAATGTCCAAAATGGGAATATCTGTTTTAAGTTCATACAGAGGTGGATGTAATTTTGAAACAGTTGGCTTAAGTAGAACGGTAGCTTCAGAATATTTTCCAGGAGTTTTGTCTAAAATCTCTGGAATAGGATTAAGTGGAATTGAAAATAAATTAAGAGCTATTCACAAGCAAGCATTTGAGGGTAATAATTCAGTTCTCCCTATTGGGGGACTTTATAGGTACAGAAAAAATGGAGAGACACATCAATATCAAGGTAAACTAATGCACTTACTTCAAAGTTCTGTAGGATCAAATTCTTTTGAAGGTTATAAAAAATATGTAAAAGGTATTTATGATTTACCCCCAATTCATTTAAGGGATCTTATTGGATTTAGAGAAAGAAACCTAAAGCCCTCTATTGATATTTCTGAAGTAGAGCCAATTGAAAATATTTTAAAAAGATTCGGTAGTGGAAGTATGTCCCATGGAGCTCTGTCAAAAGAGGCACATGAAACGTTAGCGATAGGAATGAATCGAATTAAAGGTGCTTCTTGTAGTGGAGAAGGAGGTGAGGATGAAAAAAGATTTAACAAACTGGAAAATGGAGATAGTGCAAATTCTAGAGTTAAACAAATTGCATCAGCAAGGTTTGGTGTAACGATTAATTATCTTAATAATTGTAATGAAATTGAAATTAAAATTGCACAAGGAGCTAAGCCGGGTGAAGGTGGACAGTTGCCTGGTTTTAAAGTTACAGATGAGATTGCAAGATTAAGACATTCTACGCCTGGGGTTACGTTAATATCGCCTCCGCCTCACCACGATATATACTCTATAGAAGATCTAGCGCAGCTGATCTATGACCTTAAACAAATAAACCCAAAAGCTAGAGTAGGAGTAAAATTAGTTGCGTCATCTGGAATTGGAACAATTGCAGCAGGAGTAGCAAAAGCAAAAGCAGATATAATTTTAATATCTGGCCATAATGGTGGTACGGGAGCTACACCTCAAACAAGTGTTAAGTATGTTGGTATTCCATGGGAGATGGGTTTGACTGAAGCTAATCAAGTTTTAACACTAAATAACTTGAGACATACAGTTACACTTAGAACTGATGGTGGAATAAAGACAGGAAGAGATGTTGTAATAGCTGCAATGATGGGAGCAGAGGAGTATGGAGTGGCAACTACAGCTTTAGTGGCGATGGGATGTATAATGGTAAGACAGTGTCATTCAAATACTTGTCCAGTTGGAGTTTGTACTCAAGACAAAGAATTGAGAAAAAAATTTACTGGTACACCTGAGAAGGTAGTTAATTTATTTACATTTATAGCTCAAGAAGTAAGAGAAATTTTAGCCCAGATCGGCTTTAATTCATTAAATGATATCATTGGAAGAACTGATTTATTAAGACAAGTAAGTAAAGCCTCACCAAATTTAGATGATCTAGATTTGAATCCACTTTTTGTCCAGGCTGATCCTGGAGATAATTTAAGATATTGTGAGAATCAAAAAATTAATTTTGTTCCTGATACCTTAGATCAAGAGATTATACCTGAGATTGAAGATCAGATTGGAAATATAAAAATAATTGATAAAGAATTTAATATAAAGAATACTCATAGAACTGTAGGAACAAGGATATCTCATTATCTGTATAAAAAATATGGAAATGAAAAATTAGAAAATAATTTTTTAACAATCCAATTTAAAGGTTCTGCTGGACAATCTTTTGGAGCCTTTGCAATAAAAGGTTTAAAGCTTGTTCTTAAAGGCGATGCGAATGATTATGTTGGAAAAGGCCTGTCAGGTGCAACATTATCGATCAAACTTTCAGATGAAAGCAACTTAATTTCACATGAAAACACAATAATTGGAAATACAGTACTTTATGGAGCAACTTCAGGTAAACTTTTTGCAGCAGGTCAAGCTGGAGAAAGATTTGCTGTAAGAAACTCTGGAGCCATAACTGTTATTGAGGGCTGTGACTCTAATGCTTGTGAATATATGACAGGGGGAACTGTGGTGGTATTAGGTAATGTTGGTGATAATTTTGGTGCGGGTATGACCGGAGGAATGGCATTTATTTATGACCCTAATAAAGATTTTGAAAAAAAAGTTAATCCAGAAACTGTAATATGGCAAACACCAGAAACAGGTTATTGGATAAACACTCTAAAGAAACTAATTGAAGAGCATTCTCTAGAAACAAATTCAAATCACTCTAAAAAAATAATAGAAAATTTTAATAATGAGATTTTTAATTTTATACAAGTTTGTCCAAAAGAAATGATTGACAAATTAAAAAATCCTTTAAGTTTAAAACCTAATATAAAAGAAGTAAGTTAAAATGAAGAGTATAAATATTTTTTGCTTCGGATTTGGCCAAGTAGCAAAAAATTTTATAAAAAAGCTTATTATGGAAAAATATGATATTAAATTAACAATTACGTCTAGAAACAAAACTCAAAAAAAAAAATTTAATGGGATTAACTATAAAAGTTATTTATTTAACAGTGATAAATTTGATGATAACTTAATAGTAGAATTAAAAGAAGCAGATCATATTTTAGTTTCAATACCACCAGAAAAACAAGAAGACTTAGTATTAAAAAATTTTTATAAATTTATAGAAGATTCCAGGGTAAAATGGATAACTTATTTATCTGCTACCAGTGTTTATGGGGATCATAAAGGTGAGTGGGTGAATGAAAATAGCAAAACAAGAGCAACATCACCTAGTGGAGTCGCAAGGCTAAAGGCAGAAAATTCGTGGCTTTCACTTCAAATAAATAAAAATTTACCTGTTCAAATATTTAGATTATCGGGAATTTATTCAAATGAAAAAAATATATTAGTTAGACTAAAATTAGGAACTGCTAAATTAGTAAATAAGAACGATCACTATTTTTCAAGGATTCATGTCGAAGATATTGCAAACATAATATTTAAATCTTTATCAAAATTTAAATCAGGAGAAATATATAATTTAGCTGATGACAAGCCATCATCATCAGAGGAGATAACATTGTATGGTGCTAAGCTCTTGAATATTAAAGACCTTAAAAAAATTGAGGCTCATGAAATAGAAAATGAAATGTTAAAAAATTTTTATAAGGACTCAAAAAAAATTAGTAATAAAAAAGTAAAAAACTATTTTATCTATAATCTTAAATTTCCCACTTATGTAGAAGGATTAAACTATATTAGAGATAATTTTATTTAATTCTAAATTTATTTTCTTTAGACCAATTTTATTTGATAGACTATGATCACCATTTTTAATTATTATTAAACTTTTTTTTGCTTTAGGAAAAATTTTAAGAACTTTTTTTGAGTAATTTTTGGGAACAACTTCATCTTTACTACCATGAATCATTGTTACATTAATCTTTGAATTAATTTTTTTATGCAGAATTCTGTTTTTTCTTCCATCTTTTATTAGTTGATAAGAAATTGGGTATTCATATTTACCATGTTTTATTTTGATGATACCTTTTTTTATTATTTCTTTTTTCATATTTCTAGTAAACTTTTTCCACATTAAATTTTCTAAAAATTCTGGTGCCGAACCTATTCCTAAAAAACCTTTAATTTGTTTTTTAAACTTTTTAAATTGATTAAGAGATATCCAAGACCCCATGCTTGAACCAATTAGAATAAAGTTATTTTTTTTAACTATTTTTTTTATTAAAACTTCAACATCCTTTGACCATTTGGTAATATTGCCATTGGTAAATTTTCCAGAGGATTTTCCATGGCCTGAGTACTCTAAAGCAAGAAAACCAATCTTATTTTTTTTTGAATAATTATATATAGCCATAGGTTTTTCCCCTTCTATATCTGACATAAATCCATGAAGAAAAACAATATAAAGATTGCTTTGAAAACTATTAGTTAAATATCTAATTTTCTTATTATTTGAGACATTAATGTATTTAAATTTATTCATATAAGTTTATTAGAATTAATTCTTAATATATAGTTTTTTAAATGTCTTCAAAATTAAAAGTTTTACAAGTTATTCCTAAACTAGGATTTGGTGGTGCAGAAACAGGCTGTTATGATCTAGCTCATTATTTACCAGAAAATAATTGTAATTCATTCTTAGTTACTAGCGGTGGAGAGCTAACAAAATTTGTTAATAAAAAAAAAGTAAAATTAATAAAATTACCTGTTCATAGCAAAAACCCATTTTTAATTTTTCTTAATTCAATAATCTTAATTTTTATTATTTTATTTTATAATATTTCTATTGTTCACGCTAGAAGTCGAGCTCCTGCGTGGTCTTGTTTATTAGCAACAAAAATTACTAGAAGAAAATTTGTTACAACTTTTCATGGGACTTACAATTTTAAAAGTTTAATCAAAAAATATTATAATTCTGTAATGTTAAGATCAAATTTGATCATTGCAGGATCTAATTTTATTTTTTCTCATATTAATAATAATTATTCGAAATATTTAAATGTAAAAAAAAGATTTTTAGTCATCTTTAGAGGAATAAATATTGATTACTTCGATCCTTCTACAACTTTAGAATCTGAAGAAGACGCCCTACGTTTAGATTGGGGCTTAAAAAGAGAAAAAAAGATAATTTTATTGCCAGGAAGACTAACTGCCTGGAAAGGTCAAGAATTGTTCATTGAAGCACTTAGTTTGGTTAATAAAGAATTAGGATACCAATCTTTCAATGCAGTTATATTAGGAAGTGATCAAGGTAGAGATATTTATACTAAGAAAATAAAAAGATTAGCTGAACAACATAGATTAACAGGTCAATTAATATTTATAGAAAATTGTAAAAATATGCCCCTGGCTTATAAAATTTCAGATTTAGTAGTTTCTGCCTCAATAGAACCTGAGGCCTTTGGAAGAGTTGCGGTAGAAGCTCAGTCTATGGAAAAACCAATAATAGCGAGTGATATTGGTGGTTCTAATGAAACGGTATTAGATAATAAAACAGGTTTTTTGTTTAAATCTGGAAACCCAGAATCCTTAAGTAAAAAGATAGTAGAGGTTTTAAATTTAGATGAATCTACATTGAAATCTATGGGCATTGAGGGTAGAAAAAATGTAATAAAAAAATTTAATGTTGAAAAAATGTGTTTTTCTACTTATTCAGAATATAAAAAATTAATAAAATAAATGCCATTAATTACTTTACCAGATGGAAATAATATAAAATTTTCTAAAAAGATAACAGGTTTAGAGATTGCAGAAAAAATTAGTAAATCTTTGTTAAAGCAAGCAACAATTATTAGTGTTGATGATGAACTTAAAGATCTTAGTTACGTAATAGAAAAAGATTGTTCGATAAAAATTTTTACAGCTAAAGATAAAGAGGGCTTAGAAACCATTCGTCACGATACAGCTCATATAACTGCAATGGCAGTTCAGGAACTTTTTCCAGGCACTCAAGTAACTATTGGACCTGTTATTGAGAATGGGTTCTATTATGATTTTTCAAGAAAAGAACCTTTTACTGAAGAAGATTTAAATAAAATTGAAAATAAAATGAAAGAAATTGTAGATAGAGACGTGCCAACTACAAGAGAAGTTTGGGATAGAGATAAAGCAATAACTCACTTTAAAAATAGAGGTGAAATTTATAAAGCTGAGATTATTGAAAGTATTCCCCAAGGAGAAGAGGTTTCTATTTATTTTCATGGAGATTGGCATGATTTATGCAGAGGGCCACATTTACTATCAACAGGAAAAATTGGTAAATATTTTAAATTAACAAAAGTATCTGGAGCATATTGGAGAGGAGACTCGAATAATGAGATGCTTCAACGAATTTATGGAACCTCTTGGTCAACACAAAAGGAATTAGATGATTATTTAAAGAGAATTGAAGAAGCTGAAAAAAGAGATCATAGAAAACTAGGTAAAGAAATGGATTTATTCCATTTTAGAGAAGAGAGTCCAGGATCAGTTTTTTGGCATGAAAAAGGCTGGAAGTTATTTCAAAAGTTAGTTGCATTCATGAGAGAGAGACAAGATAAAGCAGGTTACAAAGAGGTTAATACTCCTGAAATTCTAGATAGAGCTTTATGGGAGAAGTCAGGTCACTGGGAAAAATATGGTGAGCATATGTATACATCTCAAACGCCTGATGAAAAAGTATTTGCAATTAAGCCAATGAACTGCCCTGGTCATGTACAGGTGTTTAATCAGGGTTTAAAAAGTTATCGAGACCTTCCACTAAGAATTTCGGAATTTGGAAAAGTACACAGGTATGAGCCTTCAGGAGCACTACATGGATTATTAAGAGTTAGAGCTTTTACACAGGATGATGCTCATATTTTTTGTACTGAGGATCAAATTACAGAAGAGTGTTTAATTGTTACAAATTTAATTTTAGATATATATAAAGAGCTTGGATTTGAAAACATAATATTAAAATATTCAGATAGACCAGATTTAAGAGTTGGAGATGATAATGTTTGGGATAAAGCAGAAAAAGCTTTATTGGATGCTGTTAAAGCATCAAAACTTGAATATTCAATTAACAAAGGTGAAGGCGCTTTTTATGGTCCAAAAATTGAGTTTGTTTTAAGAGACGCTATTGGAAGAGATTGGCAATGTGGAACTTTACAAGTTGATTTAAATTTACCAAAAAGATTAGGCGCATCTTTTGTTGATAGTGATGGAAATAAAAAGGTCCCTGTAATGCTTCATAGAGCATTGTTTGGATCATTAGAAAGATTTATAGGAATACTTATAGAAAACTATGCAGGAAAATTTCCATTTTGGATTGCTCCATTGCAGGTAGTTGTAATTCCTATCTCAGAAGAATTTGATGAGTATGCTAAAGAAGTTAATAACAAAATTAAAAATACTGGCATGAGTTCAGAAGTGGATTTAAAGAATCATAATTTAAATTATAAAATTAGAGAACATTCTTTATTAAAAATACCACTTTTATTGATTTGTGGTAAAAAAGAAGTTGACAGCAATTCTGTAACCATTAGAAGGTTGGATACTAACAAACAAGAAAATATGGAATTAAATTTATTTTTAAAAACCTTTTCAGCTTTAAACAAAGCATCATCAAACTAAGTGGCAGATTTTAAACAAAATTATTTTCAAAGAAGAACTAAAGATAAAGGGCCAAGATCTAATAATCGAATTTCTTCTCCAGAAGTGCAAGTTATAGGAAGTGATGGAAACAATTTAGGAATTTTAAATACTAACGAAGCCATATCAATGGCTAAAGAGGAGGGCTTAGATTTAATTGAAATATCCCCTAATGCAAATCCCCCAGTATGTAAAATTATTGATATTGGTAAATTTAAATATGATGCACAAAAAAAAGCAAATGTAGCGAAGAAAAAACAGAAGATAGTTTTATTAAAAGAAATTAAAATGAGACCAGTTACAGAAACACACGATTATGACTTTAAAGTAAAGAATGCTAAAAAATTTATTGGTAAAGGTGATAAAGTTAAATTTACAATAAGGTTTAAAGGTAGAGAGTTGCAGCACTCTCATTTAGGTAGAGAGCTGATGAATAAAATAAAGTTAGATATGCAAGATATTGGCAAAGTCGAGTTGCATCCAAAGTTTGATGGTAAACAAATGATTATGGTTATTCAGCCTTTATAGGGCTTAATAGAGGTTGAAAATCTATTCCAATATTTGTATAAGACCGCAGAATTATGCCAAAATTAAAAACTAAAAGTTCAGCAAAAAAGAGATTTAAGATCTCAGCTACTGGTAAGGTTATGATGGCTCAGGCTGGCAAAAGGCATGGTATGATTAAAAGAACAAATTCACAAATCAGAAAATTAAGAGGCACTACTGCTATGTCAAAGCAAGATGGCAAAATAGTTAAATCATATATGCCTTACAGTTTAAGAGGATAAAATGGCAAGAGTAAAAAGAGGTGTAACTAGTCACGCTAAACATAAAAAAGTTTTAAAAGCTGTAAAAGGCCAGTGGGGAAGAAGAAAGAATACAATAAGAATTGCAAAGCAGGCTATGGAGAAAGCTATGCAATACGCATATAGAGACCGTAGAAATAATAAAAGAGAGTTCAAATCTTTGTGGATACAAAGAATTAATGCAGGGGTAAGATCTGAAGGATTGACTTATTCAAAATTTATTAATGGTTTAGTAAAGTGTGGAATTAAATTAGATAGAAAAATATTAGCTGAAATAGCGTACGATAGCCCAGAAGCCTTTAAAACAATTGTTCAAAAAGCCCAATCTGCATTAAATTAATCTTCACTATTGTTTTTCTTTGTTGAAGAAATAATCTATCAATATGTCTGATATTATAAAATTAAAAGATGAGTTTTTATCTAAGCTCAAAAAAAATTTAGACCTAAATCAAGTTAATCAAATTAAAACAGACCTATTTGGTAAAAATGGATTAATTAGTTCTCAGTTTAAACAACTAGGTAAAATACCAGAAAATGAAAGAAAAAAATTTGCTGCGGATTTAAACACTATAAAAAATGATCTCCAAAATTTAATTTTTAAAAAATTAAATGATATTGAAGCAAAAGAAATCAACCGAAAATTGGAAAAAGAAAAAATAGACATAACTTTACCTGAAAGACCTTTTGCGCAAGGTAAAATTCATCCTGTATCTCAAGTCATCGATGAGATTTCATCAATATTTTCTGAAATAGGATTTAAGATTGAAGAGGGTCCAGATGTTGAAAATGAATATAATAATTTTACTGCATTAAATACTCCTGATAACCATCCAGCTAGAGATATGCATGATACTTTTTATATTGATAATAAAAAAGATTTATTGTTAAGAACACACACATCTCCAGTTCAAATTAGAACTATGCTTAAGGAAAAACCACCTTTTAAGATAATTGCTCCTGGTAGAACTTATAGGTCTGATAGCGATCAAACACACACCCCAATGTTTCATCAAGTTGAAGGACTACACATTGATAAGGATATAAATATGGGAAACTTAAAAGGATGTTTAAATTATTTTATTAAAGAATTTTTTGAAGTAGATAAAATAAAAATGAGATTTAGACCAAGTCATTTTCCTTTTACAGAACCCTCAGCAGAAGTTGATATTGGCTATGAGATAAAAAATGGAAAAATTATAATTGGTGAAGGAGATAAATGGTTAGAAATTTTAGGATGTGGAATGGTACATCCAAATGTTTTAAAGAATGTTAAAATTGATCCCAAAAAATATCAAGGTTATGCTTTTGGTATTGGGATAGATAGATTAGCAATGCTTAAATATGGCATCAATGATTTAAGAGCATTTTTTGAATCTGATTATAGATGGTTAAATCATTTTGGGTTTGACTCATTAGATGTACCGACAAATTATCGAGGATTAAGTAGATGAAGATAACTATTGATTGGCTTAAAGATCATCTTGATACTAAACTTAAAGAAAATCAAATTATAGATAAATTAACTGATATAGGACTTGAAGTTGAGAGTGTCGAGGCTCAATCTAATGAACTAGAAAGTTTTTTAATCGCTAAAATATTAAAAACAAAAAAACATCCGGATGCGGATAGATTAAAAGTATGTGATGTTGATATTGGAAAAAAAGAATTGGTTCAAGTAGTTTGTGGAGCACCAAATGCAAAAGAGGGATTAGTAACAATTTATGCTCCACCCGGTTCAGTTATTCCAAAAAATCAAATGAAGTTAGTTGTTAGTAAAATTAGAGGAATAACATCACATGGGATGTTATGCTCAGAGTCAGAATTAAATCTATCTGATGAAAGTAGTGGTATTACTGAGCTTTCTAATACAAAATATAATACTAGAATTGGTGAAAGTTATTTTTCTAAGAGCACTCTAAAAGTAATAGATATTTCAATTACGCCAAATAGAGCGGATTGTCTAGGCGTAAAAGGTATTGCAAGAGATTTGGCTGCAGCAGGTTTTGGAAAATTGAAACAAAAAAAAAAAGAAAAGCTTACCCAAAAAAATAAACAAAAAATTAATATTAAAATTGTAAAAGAAAAAAATCAAGGATGTAATATATTTGGAAGCTGTTTAGTTACAGGTGTTAAAAATATAGAAAGTCCAAAATGGTTAAAAGAAAAAATAATTTCATTAGGTCAACGACCTATCTCAGCAATAGTTGATATTACAAATTATGTAATGTTTGATTTAAATAGACCTTTGCATGTTTATGATGCAGATAAAATTGATAAAGGAATTATAATTAGAAATTCAAAAAAGGGAGAAAAATTTAAAGCTCTAGATAATAAAGAATATAAACTTGAAAGTGACATGTGTGTAATTACTGATAATTCGGGGGTACTAGGTTTAGGGGGAATAATCGGAGGCATCAGATCAGGAACTGAACTAGAAACCAAAAATGTATTAATTGAGGCAGCTTATTTTAACTCAAGGTCAATTAGAAAAACTTCGAAAGTTTTAAATATAGATACTGATGCAAAGTTTAGATTTGAAAGAGGTATAGATCCTATGTCAATAGAACAAGGTCTTCAGAGAGCAGCCGAACTTATAAAAAAAATTTGTGGTGGTGAAGTAAGTAAATTCGATATTCAAAAAATTGGTAATATTAAAAATAAGTTAGTAAAATTTGAAATATCATTATTTAAAAAAATAACAGGATTAAATATTGAGAAAAAACAAATGATCAAAATCCTTGAAGATCTTGGATTTGAAATTAGAAATAGCAAAAAGTCACTAATCTTAAAGGTACCTTCCTGGAGACCTGATATCGAACAAGAAATAGATATAATTGAAGAGTTAGTAAGGATTCATGGATATGATAAAATTAAAATTATAGATCCAGAAAAAAGTAGAAAAAAACCAACATTAAACAATAAACAAAGACTGTTTCATTTTCTTCAACGATCTATGGCTTCCAAAGGTTTTTTAGAAACCATTACTTGGTCTTTTACTGACTCTAAAATCAATAAATTGTTTTTAGAAGATAAAAAAGAGATTAATATTGTAAATCCTATTAGCTCAGATTTAAATGTTTTAAGAAATTCCATTTTTTCTAATTTAGTTATTTACCTGAGCAAAAATTTAGACAGGGGATTTAAAGACATTTCATTATTTGAGATTGGACCAATATTTTTAGGGTCACAACCGGGCCAACAAGAAACAGTTGTTTGTGGATTGCGTGCTGGTAAAATTTCTAGATTAAATTGGTTAGAAAAAGATAGATTAGTAGATGCTTTTGATGTTAAGCAAGATGTAATTAAGACTTTAGTAGAAGCTGGTTTTAATCAAAATAAATTGCACATAGATGACAAAACTCCTAGTTACTATCATCCTGGGAAATCAGGAAGAGTATTTCTTAATAGGGATAAAAAAAATTTAGTAGCTTATTTTGGAGAAATTCATCCAAATATTCTAAAAAAAATAGATATAAAAACCGAGTCTCTGTCTGGTTTTGAAATATTTTTAGATAATATCAAGCAGACTAAAAAATCATTAAATGACCAAAAAACTCAATATAAATACTCTGATTATCAAAAATCAGAAAGAGATTTTGCATTCGTTTTGAATAAAGATTTTCAAGTACAAGAATTAATAGAAATAATATCTAAAATTGATAAAGACTTGATTAAAGCAGTAAAAGTATTTGATGTTTATGAAGGAGACAATATACCAAAAGAAAAAAAATCAATTGCTTTAAATGTTACAATTCAATCTTCAGAAAAAACATTGAAAGATGAAGATTTAGAAAAGATTAATCAACTAATAATTTCTACTGTAGAAAATAAAACTGGTGCAAAAATAAGATCTTAAATATGAGCACTATTGATAATATTAGAAATTTTGCGATTATCGCACATATAGATCATGGCAAATCTACTATAGCTGATAGAATAATTCATAGTTGTGGTGGACTTACAGAAAGAGAAATGAAAGCGCAAGTTTTAGACTCTATGGATATTGAGAGGGAAAGAGGAATAACTATTAAAGCACAAACTGTAAAACTTAATTACAAAGCAAAAAATGGAAAAAACTATATTTTAAATATAATTGATACACCAGGGCATGTAGATTTTAGTTACGAGGTTAGTAGATCTTTGTATGCATGTGAAGGATCAATCTTAATTGTTGATAGCACTCAAGGTGTAGAGGCACAAACATTGGCAAATGTTTATCAAGCTTTAGATATTAATCATGAAATAGTACCTGTTTTAAATAAAGTTGATCTGCCAGCATCAGATTTAGAAAAAACTAAAAAACAAATTGAAGATGTAATTGGTATTGATACAGAAAATGCCATACCCTGCTCAGGAAAAACAGGTGAAGGAATAGAAAATATTCTAGAACAAATTGTTAAATCATTGCCAGGTCCAGAAGGTGAAAAAAATGATATTCTTAAATGTTTATTAGTAGATAGTTGGTACGACACTTACTTAGGAGTAGTAATTTTAGTAAGAGTAATTAATGGAAAAATTTCTAAAAATATGAAGATTAAAATGATGTCTACAAACCAAGAATATATTATAGAAAAAGTTGGAGTATTCACACCAAAAGCGACAGATATTAAAGAGTTAAATGCTGGTGAAATTGGGTTTATAACAACAGGGATAAAAGTTTTGTCTGAAACAAAAGTTGGAGATACTATTTGTGATGCATACAAACCACTTGAAAAAGCATTACCAGGGTTTAAACCAAGTAAACCAGTTGTATTCTGTGGTTTATTTCCAGTTGATAGTTCTGAATACCAAAAACTCAAAGATGGTCTTGCTAAATTACAGTTAAATGATGCAAGCTTTTCATTTGAAGCAGAGTCTTCCTCGGCTCTAGGTCTAGGTTTTAGGTGTGGTTTTTTAGGATTACTGCATTTAGAAATTATTACAGAAAGACTGGAAAGAGAGTTTGATATTAATTTATTAACCACAACCCCTGGAGTTGTTTATAGAGTTCATTTGAATAAAGGTGAAGTAATTGAATTACAAAATCCATCAAGCCTTCCAGAAACTACTTTAATTAAGTTTATCGAGGAACCCTGGATAAAAGCAACAATCATTACACCCGATCAATACCTTGGAGCAATCATAAAAGTATGCCAAGATAAAAGAGGTATACAAACTAACTTAAGCTACTCTGGTAATAGAGCCGTATTGAATTATGAAATTCCACTGAATGAAGTTGTATTTGATTTTAATGATAGATTAAAATCAATGACAAGTGGTTATGCCAGTTTTGATTATGAGATCATAGGTCACAAAGAAGGTGATTTAGTTAAACTAGGAATTTTAGTAAATTCTGAGTCAGTTGACGCACTGTCCATGATGGTCCATAAAGACTTTGCCCAAACTGTTGGTAGAGAAGTTTGTGAAAAATTGAAAGATTTAATTCCAAGACATAATTTCATGATACCTGTTCAAGCCGCAATTGGAGGTAAAATTATAGCTAGAGAGACAATAAAAGGATTTAAAAAAGATGTACTTACAAAAATTCATGGTGGTGGTGCTAGAGATAGAAAAAGAAAACTATTGGATAAACAAAAAAAAGGAAAAGCTAGAGGAAAACAATTTGGTAAGGTAGAAATACCACAAGAAGCATTTATAGGTGTATTGAAAATAAGTAAAGAAAAATAAAATGCAAAAAATAAATTTACTTTTATTTAAATTAAAAAATTTAATAATCATAACTAAGTCTAGAGTTTTAAAAAAAAAAATTAAATCAAAATATAGTGTTATCAAAAAAAAATTTGAAAATTTAATTGAAACAAAAAACTTTTCAAAGAAATGGTTTTTAAATAATTTTGAAATATTTCATCACTATTTACCAAAAGATACAGCTGAAAATTTTGCATATTTAGAAATTGGTTCTTATGAAGGTTTATCTGCTTTAAATATTTTATTTAATTATAAAAATGCAAAGGTAACAGCTATAGACTTGTGGACAGAGAGTAATATTAACTCAGAGTCATTAAATGTAAACTTTAATGAAATTGAAGATAAATTCATTAAAAATTTAGATGGTTATGAATATAATAAAATCAAAAGTGACTCTGTTATTGCACTAAGAAAACTTTTAAAAAAAAATTCTAAATTTGATTTTATATATATAGATGGTTCTCATAATGGAGAAGACATTCTAAGTGACGCGATAGAAGCTTATAAACTTCTAAACACAGGGGGTTTTATAATTTTTGATGATGTAATAAATATAAATAGAAATATAAGTATACAGTCATTTGTAGGCTTTGAAAAATTTTGTCAAATTTATAAGAAGAAAATAAAAATTTTATACCTAAAAAATATAGCAGTTATAAAAAAAACTATTTGATATGAATGGATTACTTTTAAAATCAATATTTACACAAAAACTAAAAAAAAATGAAATCCTTAACATATGTAAATTAAAAGATACTCAATGGAAATATGGTGTCAAATCTCAATTAAAGTGGTTTTCTAAGAATATTCAAGAACATGACATTCACAACTTAGCTTATTTTAAAAAAAAATTAGTTGGATATGGGTTGTTAAGAAAAAGAAATTTTCTACTAAAAAAAAAAAAATATACTTATTTATATTACGATACCCTAATTGTTTCTAAAAAATATAGAAAACTTAAAATAGGAGATAAAATTTCTAATTTAACTATAAAAATAATAAAAAAGATAAAATTACATTCAATGTTAATCTGTGAAAAGAAAATTGTACCTTTTCATGAAAGATATAAGTGGAAAAAAATAGATAAAAATAAATCTCAAATATTAGATCATAAGTATTCTAAAAATTTTTCAATTATGTGCTTTAACAGAACAGAAAAAATAAAAAAAAATAGTATTAAATATTTTATTTTCAGTTAATAACTCTTATTTTTGAATGATGAAATTTTTAATTAATAAAGAAATTTTTCTTATTTCTTTTTTAGTCATCTCAGCGTACAGAGGTAACCTAACAACTCTACTATAAATATTTTCAGTTAAAGGAAGTTTATAATTACAAAATTTCTTCCCCATTGTTGATTTATGCAGTGGAACATAGTGAAATGTAGCTGCTACCTTTTTATCTTGAAAAACCTTTTTAAAGTCATTAGCAAGTTTTGTTGTTTTAAATATCAATGCTAAAATATGAAAAGCGCTTGTTGATTTTTTTCGAGGTTTAATTAAATAAAGTTTGTTAGTACTCAGGCTATTTATTAACTGGTTGAAGATATTCCAATTTTTTTCTCTTATATTTTGTATTTTTTTAACTTTAAGTAATTGAGAATATAGCAGTGCACTGCTTAGTTCGGGAGCTCTATATTCTGAGCCCAAATCAACCCAACTATAAAACCTTTTATTATTTTTCGATGATATTATTTTTTTTTTAAAATCTTTTATAAAGTCTCTCCTATTTGTGCCTTTGTCTAAAATATAATTGGCTCTTTTAATTAATTTAGGATTATTAATAGAAATACATCCAGCTTGTCCACCAACAATATTTTTTGTTTCATGAAAACTAAAGACACCGATATCACCAAAAGTTCCTAAAAATTTATTTTTATACCTACCCAGAAAAGCATGCGCTGAGTCTTCTATCAAAAATATTTTTTTTGATTTTGCATATCTTGATATTTTTTCTATTTCACATGCGTTGCCAGCATAATGAATTATGTAAATAGCTTTGGTTTTTTTTGTAGTTTTGTCTTTTATACTTTCATAGGAGATATTTAAATCTTCAGGATTAATATCAACAAAAATAGGTTTGGCACCTCTTAAAACAATTGCATTGGCAATTGAGACAAAACCATAGGATGGTAATATTACTTCATCGCCCTTTTTTAAATTTGTCAAAATAGTTGAAACTTCAAGCGCAGCAGTGCAGCTATGTGTTAAAGCTATAAATTTTGATCTTATATAATTTTTTATAATTTCTTCAGATTTTTTTTGATAATAACCATCTGTAAGTATCTTTGATGACAAAACATTTTTAATATGTTTTAAGTCGTTTTTGTCTAAAGATGGTTCAGTTATAGGTATCAATTTAAAATCCAATTCTTATATATTTCAAGGTTTTGTAACAAATATTCTGGATAGTTATTATCTATCAGTACTTTCTTTAATCTTAAATTTCTATCAAAAGGATCAATTAAATTATTTATATTATCTTCAATTTTCTCTACATTTTTGAATTTTTCTTTATTAAATTCAGTATGAGCCATATTTTCAATTTTCTTAGATATTTCACTTGGTGTCATTAAATAAGTAAAGTGCCAGCCACCATTTTCAATTAGTTGAATACTTTTTTCTTTATCTATTCTCCAAAATGGATAGCTAATATTTTTTTTTTTTAAAATTCTAAAATCAAAAAAAGATTTTAAAAATTTTTTTTTACAAATTCTAGACCCTGCCCAATTCCCATCACCTTCATCCAACCCAAGGATATTAAGTTTGTAATAGTACATATTTTGAAGAAATAGACCAAATTTAAAATCATTTTTTTTAAAATTACAAATTGCCTGTGGGTTTGGAATTTCATCCTCATCAGAAAAAATTATTAAATCATTGTCTTTTGCTTTCACAATTCCTCTAAACAAATTTTCCATTTGAATTTTGAGTAGTTGGTAATCTTTTTTACCTTTAATTTTGATTTCAGGTAAATTATCTACCTGAATATATATAATTTTTTCTCCATATTTAGATATAAAATTTTTATCAAAATTATATTCTTTATATTTACCAGTGTGAGTTTTGTTAGCTTCACAAACCACAAAATAATCAACATGATTCTTTAAAGTATGATATCGCAAATCAAATAACATATTTGCATTGTAAAAAGTTATACAGTCAAAAATTTTATTATTCATTTATTAAATCTATTTGTATCAAAATATATGTATGGCCAATCTAAAGTTTTTGAATTTTCTTTAAACCAATAAGGCAAGTATCTTTCGGCTAAAAAACCATAAATTCTCTTTTTTCCATAAGTATCTAAATTGAATTTTTCAAATATTTTCTCACATTTGAATAACCAATTAAAAATTTTAGTATAATATGAGTTTAGTAATTTAGCATTCTTACAAATAAACAAATTATGCGGATTAAATTCATTACAATTTAAATAATTTAAAAATTTATTTTGCTCGTTCGTTTCTAATAATTTAATCGCTTCATCAAGAAAAAATGATCCATGGTTTAAATCAAAATGATCTTTTACAGTACATCTATTTATCAAAATAGATGGCTTTTTTAATATATATTTAAAATTATGTTTTAAAAGTTTCATAAGTTTTTGTTTACCTAAAACTATGGGTTCAGCTAAAATGCAGTCATATTCTTTCCAATCTGCGGGCACTTCTTTTAAAATAGAATTGTTAAGCTCTTCCATATTTTTTGGTAGGGGTAAATTTTTATTTATCCAAAACCTTCTATAAGTACAAAAACCAAACCATCTATCATTTTCATACATAGGTAAAAGTTTTTTCCACAACTTATAATGAAACGTATATTCACCAAAGTTTTCATTTTTAATGGATATATCATTATCAAACTTATCATTCATCCAATTTTCATCAAATTTGTTATTGCCTAATCCAACTGGAATTAAATCATTTTTTTTAAAAAAAGAGTAATTTTCATTATAAATAGAAATGCAAAAAGTTTTCATATTAGCTTATTTTCATTTTAACCATAAATAGAGATAAATATATTAAATGTAATTTCAAGAAAATTAAACTAATATAAATCATTTAGGAGAGATGGCTGAGTGGCTTAAAGCGCACGCTTGGAAAGTGTGTGTACTGTTAAAGGTACCGTGGGTTCGAATCCCACTCTCTCCGTCAAAATTTACTTTTCAAACTTTAAATTAACATCTTTATATCTAAAATCTGCAGGTTGATCTAGTGGATGAGGAATTTTTGGAATATTTGATAATATATTTTTGGTATTAGAAAATGTCATTTCAATTTGAGTAGGGTCATTATTATCATCTAAATAGTCAATACCAGATGGGTTTTGTCCATGCACATGACACAAAGATAAATTAAAATTATTAATAAATTCTGAAATTAAATTTTTATGCAAATCTACATTGTGAAATTCTATAACTAATCCAGATATTTTATTTTGGTATTTTATAATATCTTCTAAAATTCTATATTCAGAACCTTCAATGTCAATTTTTAAAAATAAAGGATATAGTTTTGTTTTGTTAATTATTTCAGAAAAATTAATTTTATTTCTTCCAATCCCTACCGATGACTCATAATGAATTACCTCGTTAGTAAAAAATTTTTTGTAATCTTTATAAAGGAAAATATTATCTATATTTTTTTTAAAAGAATTCTTATTAAGCAAGTTTTTAATTTTAAATAAATTAATTATATTTTTGCGTGAAAACTTTTTTATACTTGAATATTTTATTGTTGGATCATAACAGTGTATTGGACAATTTTTAATATTAAAAAATTGTTTTTCGAAACTCCAATCAAAAGATAAACCAAAGCTAATTAAACTTTTTGCTTCATCAAATGAATATTTTTCAACAAGGTAACCCCCATCATTATTTTTACCAAGTCTAATTAAGTTATATTCATTTTTTGGTTTAAAATTTTCTGGTAGCATAAATTAAAAATTAATTTGCATTAAATCAGTGTGTAAATAATATTTACAATAATAGTACTTATATTATTTGTAACCTCAAATAATCTTTTAAATTCAACACTTTTTTCACACTTTATTCTCTCTATAAAAATTAATTTTCAGCCTTTTTTCAGAAAAAATGCTATAATTACATAATTTCCAATAATTAATTTATGAAAAATAATTCTACTT